>MDTE01121316.1_pt1 | contig 48461 bp, 37 predicted proteins | sample 811231 | NCBI WGS metagenome assembly MDTE01 (sample SAMN05326651, study PRJNA326480) | marine metagenome | isolation source: seawater | place: Indian Ocean: Red Sea | collected 2010 | reverse complement strand
TTCTGTGATACTTCTGTCAATACCATGGAGATTGTATGCTCCGTCGACAAACTTCTTGCGTGCTGCCTCTCGTTCTCCGCCTTTTTTGCCCATCGTGTCAAGCGACTTCTTAACCAGCGTTTTTCGAAGCTTGTCAGACTCACCTGGAGAGAAACCAGCTAGCTCAACAGCTAGAGTCATAAACTGCTCTTGAAAGACAACAAAGTTGAATGTTGGCCCGAGAACAGATTCAATCACCGGGTGGTCGTATTTGATCTCAGATGCATTCTTCTTAGCTTTAACGTATTTCCTATGGACATTAGCTTTAAGGGGTCCTGGGCGGTAAATGGCAGTTAGTGCTGCCAACTCTGTGATCGTCGTTGGTTGAGCTGCAAGACAAAAACGTCGGGCGCCCGTGGCAGTAAATTGAAATACCCCTGTGAACCTACCTTTATGGTATACGTGCTTCCAGACATCAGGATCATCCTGTTGATTGAAGCGACAGTTTAAGTGTTCATCGAAGAAATCTTTGATATCGGCAAAAGTTGGGTTTGGGTTTCCTTGCTTTTTAAGGATTCGACCAATACAGTTTTCAACATCTTTAAGCAAAGTCAGACCAAGGAAGTCAAACTTTAGAAAGCCATTGTCTTCCAGGTTTCGGAAGTTCATGCCCTCAGTCCACGGAGTTTGCAAGTCACCACGCACGCCAATAATCGGCATTGTTGATGCTAGCTCGTCTGGTGGCGCAATAATAACACCGCCAGCATGCCGCCCGATAGATCGATTCTCCATGAAGAGAGTCTCGACATGTTTTCCAACCTCAGGATATTTTTCCATAAACTCGCGATAGCCCTTGGAGTACTTCAGGCAGTCTTCGTGCTTTAGAACAAAAACAGACTTTTCTTGGTTTTCGTCCTTCGCGTGCTTCATAACTTCGTCTTGCAGAGGTCCGGTCATCTTGTTTACTTCACCGAAATCAATTCCGTAAAACTTAGAAATATCCTTAATCAACGACTTTAGCTTAAGTGTGTTGAAGTTAGAAACAGGAATTACAGCATCATCACCGAACAACTCACGAGATGCATCGATGAGTGCGTCACGGTCACCGGCGTCAGTATCAATATCAGGCCAAGAAGTTCGGTGCCTGCCAAGGAATCGAGACCAGAGAAGACCATGAGGCAGTGGGTCAATCTGGGTGATGCCTAACAAGTAATTTACAAGGGAGCCGGCGCCGGAACCACGTCCAGGGCCGAAGAGAGTACGCTTTTCAGCAAGATGGAAGATTTTATACATCGCAAGGAAGTATGCCTCATAGCCAAGATACTTGATGTCAGACATTTCCTCCTTCATTCGCTCGACATACTCAGGCTTTGAAGCCAGACCTTCGCGAATCATGGCCTCCTTAACGAGCTCAGTCAGCATCTTAAACGCAGGCTTTTCGGGAGTGCCAAACTTAGGTAGCTTTACAGATGTGTCGATCCAAGTATCTTCACACTTTTGCCATGCAATATCATGCGTTCGATTAATTGCATCACGAACATTTTCCTCATGACCCTTGTAGAAGTCATACTCAAGATATCCGGTCTTAAACTCATCCCACATCTGCTGCGCATTTTTTGGATATAGCTTACACTTAAGATCCTCTTCTTTAGGAAGCATAGACTGGTCAAGCTTAGCACCCATCCACCCCAGCTTTTTGTATAGCTCGCGGGCTTGCCACTTTTGTGGGTCTGGGAAGTGCGAATCTGCAGTAGCGATCAAAGGGATGCCTGTCTTGTCAGAAAGATCTAGCAGACATCGATTTGTTAAGTGCTGTGCTGGAAGGTCATTAAACTGCATCTCCAAGAAGAAATTATCCGGGCCAACGCAATCGACGAACCTATCGGTCATATTTTCCAATCGAGACATGATTGGATTATAATCGCTAGGGTTGTTCATTAGATCTGGGTGAAGTTCATCAAATCGCATGCCGCCGAACTGCCGGTAAATTAGACCCGATGCCAAACCTCCCACACATGCTGTAGACACGACCAATCCTTCGCCGTGTTCTTTTAGCATCTTATAGTCAATGCGAGGAAATCTATAGAAGCCATACTTGTATGACTTTTTAACTAGCGTAAAAAGATTGCCGAGTCCTACCTGATTTTTTGCCACAACAACTAAGTGATAATATCGCTTCCACTCAGGCTTGTTGCCTCTAGAGCGCTTGGTCTCCTCCTCATCCTCAATTACGTGCCCACCTTGCTCGACCTCCTGGTCAGCAATAATAACAGTCTTTTCTGTTGCCAACTTTTCCTTTTGCTTGGCAGACTTTGCATCCTTGACAGCCTGACGATGTGCATCATAAGACTCACGCCAATCTTCTAAAGAAGGCACAAAATAGAATTCAACTCCATAAAGTTGTCGATACTTTCGGCCGGCTTTTTGCATCTTAACAGTATGCGCACGTGCATGTGCCAAACCAGACCCATTTCCGTGATCAGTCAGTGCCCAAGAATCCATGCCTTGTGCCTCTGATAACACGAAATCGATGTGTTCTTTTGGGTAACCTAACCCATCAAATGTTGAGAAACTAGAGTGAGCGTGTAGCCCAGTAAAACGAGTTGGGGGCGTAATCAAGTCAAATTTAGATTTCAATTTTATCTCCGGGTACTAAAAAGCCTGCGACCTATCCTATTATAAATCGCAGGCTCAAGAATTACACTTGCAGAGCAAAAAGAATTAAAAAAACTTAGTTAAGTCAATTCCCTTGTCCTCTGCCTCGTCTAGATAGCGAAGAGGATTGTATTCATGATTGTGAGCATTAGCAAGGATACTCCGCCAAGAAGCTACGACCCCCTCCCTTAGGGATAATCGAGGCTCCCAGCCTGCAATATTTCGAAACTTTGCAGAGCTTAAGATGTGGTTGCCCAAGTAGTCTGTAGCTGGGTGCCACTTAATCATATAAGATAAGTCATGACCGCAGGCACTTGACATAAGCTCAACAATCTCACCAACTGAAAGCGGTGTCTCAGCAGCGATATTGAAATCATCTTGCCAATGTCCTCCTGAGCAGGCTACAGCTACAGCATCACAAAAATCTTCGACATGAAGATAGTCTTTTTTCTTTCTTGGATCTAAAAACATGTCGACAGAGCTTCTACGCTTAAGATGAGAATAGAAAGTCTTCGCCATGAGCGAATTCATATCACCCACTCCACCATAAGCAAAGAGAGGCCGAACGATGAGCCAATTTTTAGCTTGCGACTTGATTATTGTCTCACCTGCCTGCTTGAGAGCACCGTACAGAGTGTTTGGTGATTGTACGCTTTCCTCTGTAATTGCAGAAGACTGATATCGCGGTGTGTCATATATTACAGTTGTGCCCATGTAGCATACCGGAATATTTGATAGATTCGCAGCTTGAGCAATATTGTAAGTGCCATCAACATTTGTTAAAGTAGACTCAGTGTGATCTAAAGCGACTACATCCGTTCCCACTTTAGCTGCATTGTGAACAACTACATCAACACCCAAATTTTGGAACAGGTCAGCCCATGCCTCTGTTGAGTTTCGATGTACACAAATCTCCCCTGAGTCTATTCGAATCAGGGGAGATTCCGCAGTATCGACTACAAGTCCGCCTACTTTTTCAAATGACTTTGGAAGGTTCTTTGCAATAAATCCCTTCTCACCCGTCACCAATACTCTCATGTTACTCGATCTCTTGGTCGTAAGGTTCCATGATCAATGTCTTGGACTCAAAGCACCTGTCCAAGTAATCCTCAAGATCTTCAAAAGAAGTACAAACCTTGACACCGCTTCGAGCTAGCATAAGGTTGAACTTCGCGCCTTCTGGCAATCCTGCGCAGAAGTAAACAATCGGCTTCTTGTGAGCAAAAGCAAATCCTGCCTCCCAAATAGTCCCAATATCCTTGTCACGTGTATTGACAAGCAAGAAGTCTGAAGTTACAATGTGTTGAAGATTTCCTACAAACGTTGCGTCTTGGGTCTCCTTGGGCGCGTCTGGCGGGCATACAAAGATTCGACGTGGGCTTGCAAGATCAATCCACTCTCGTTTGTCAAAAATATTCTCAAGAACGGTAAGCTCTTCAGCAGCTGCGGGGCTAAACCACCCAGAAGCCAAGTACACCTTAGACTTGGTTGATGCAGCAGACTGATCAGGTGTAGTTGCTTCAGGCTCATTCTGCGTAGTTGGTTGTTCGTTATCAGTTGACATTATATTGTTGCTCCTTAAAAGTTATTCTCGTAATCAGCCTTGAGCTGGTTAAATTCTGTCATCAATTCACGCCACATTGTAGTGAAGACCTTTTCTCCGCTACCGTGTGTTCCATTCAATTCTTCTCGTCGACAAGCATAAATCGTATCTGCTTCATGGTAATCGAACGTATCATTCTTCGGTTCGGGCTGATACAAATTAGTGCCGCGGCTAATCCACTTATCTCCTTCCTTTACGCGGAAAGTATTGATATAGTGGAAATCGGGCTTATCAAAGTTAAATACTTGGGTCAGTTCTGGAATCGCCTTACAAGCTTCGATAGCCATACGAGCAGCAAGAATATTATCAGCAGCCGGCTGAATCTGTACATCTTGTCGCTGTCGAACAAACCCAATAAGATCCTTGAGATTTAAGCGCATGTAATAAAATGACGTCATGCATTTTGGAAGAATCATACGGGCGTCCATCATGGACACAACCTTAGAGTCAGTCATGTCAGCATACAGCTGCTTTGACATGTGAACAATTTCCTTATAGCGCTCAAGATACTCCGGAGAGTTTTCAACAGCTTCAGGGATGACCGCTGGATCGTCACGAAGATCCCGGTCGCCAGTACACTGAGCTGCAAAAGATCCTGCTCGATGTCGAATAATATGTGTTACTTCCTGAAACGAAAGGCCCGACAAGCAGAAAGTGAAGCCCAGGCACTCCATAGGAGTTGGCAAAGCACGAAACTGTAGAACATCTAAGAGGTTTTTGCTCTTAATGTTGTCCGGTGCTTCGTTAGGGTTGATCTCGCCTGGGGTATCTGCCCAGGTTGCCTTGACATAATGCCACGCGACGTTGCGTGCCTGATCAGTTGTAGGTGAATCTACCAATTCAACATTAAGTGCTTCGAGATTGTTCTGAAACGTTGTGTTAACAGGCTCTCCAAACTTAAGGTCCATTGGAAGTTCAATTGGTTCTAATTCATTATTTTGTGGCATTATTGTTTCTCCTGTTTAATCTTTAGTTTTAGCCAACAATTAAAAGTACCCATCAAATGGGAAGTGTTCATCGATAGAATAATCTTTTTCTTCTTTTTGCTCTTTTGGGAAAAATTCATTCTCTACAGCGTCAAAAGCTTCTCTAAAGCCCTTTCTATTGTAACCTGAATCTCCTATGTGGATCCACACGTCAAATATTGCCTCTACCATAACTCTGTCAAATTCTTCTCGGGTCTGATTTAGAGTAATATGCTGACATGCGTCTTTAGCGTCGACGCCATTCATGACTTTGCTAACAAGATTCTTTATGTCTTCTTTAGTCAAAATCAACTGATGGCTCCTTCAATAATATCTGTAAGATCTTCGGGCGTACACTTATCAAAGAAAATTCTAGAAATTCCTTTTTTGCCCTCTACTTCAGCGTTGTAGGACAAGGCAGGAACCACAACCCGGACACCGTGTTTTGCTAGTTCAGCAGCATGCTTTGGTGAGTCATCAATCGCACAAACTACAGCACCATCATTATAATAGTCTTGGTCAGCTAGCCATCGAAATTTCTCTCCAGAAAAGCCGATGGCGTCGAAAGGAATGTTCATCTTTTTCAACCACCAGTACGTGTCATAGTAACACCTTAGATTGTCTGAAGGGCGTGCGGTTAAAATCTGTATCCAGTATCCTTTAGCACGCAATGTACTCATAACCTCGACGACTTTCTTGTCAACTGTGAGGTTTCGAAAGCCATCGTCAGAAATAAATTCTCTAAAGACAGCTTCTGGCTCAAAGCCCGCATCTTGTACACCCACTGTATTATAGTACTCTTTGGAGTCAGGGTCTATATTCACACCCTTCTCTTCTTCTAGCCACTTGTTAAACGTCTCTCGAAAACCTGCAATGACATCGTCGCAGTCAAAAATTACAACTTTTTGACCGTCGGCCCTCTTGGACGTCTCATGGTCATGGCGCATATGAAGAAAGTTATCTTTTACTTCACATGCTTCGACAAAATCTTCAGGCTTGATGCCCCATAAGTTAAGTGTTGCCAGCATATAACGAAAAACGTCCACTGACTTATAGATAATTTTTGCATGATCGATATCATGTTGTGTCTGGCGATGATCCTTATAGTTAACTGCTGAAACAAGATCAGAGGCTGCTGTGTGTAAACTAAGAACGAATGTCTTGGTTATCTCTTCTTTCTCTTTTTCAGTAAGCTTACTTGGATCGAAAAAGAGATCAGAGAATTCACGCTGTGTATTTAGTGCATTTACTAGTGTTTCAAATGACATTTATGTCTCCTGTTTGTACCACTTTCAGATCTTCTGGATCAGCATCGACGACTTCGTCACCGATAAGAATTTCACACCTGTCTACACAATGAGCCGGGTTGTACAATTGGTCTGAAATTGCTAAGCCGAGAACCCCGTCCTCTATTACGGCAGTTTGAGCACCCTCCATTGTGTAATATTTGCACACAGAAGGTCCTATGAATTTTACTAAATCATGTCTACGAATCACAATAAAGTATAGACAGAACAACATCGAAAGTACAAGCATTTTCGGATTTTAGTAGATGGCAAAAACACCGTATCTACGGAATAATGATGAAGAGATCGTCAACGCCCTGCTTCATGCTGTGGGGTTGGGCCTGGCTTTGGCGGGCACTGCTTCTCTTGTTACATCATGCATGGGGAAATCAATTGAGCATTGGGTTGGTGCCCTTTGCTTTAGCCTTACACTAGTCTTTACTTATTGTATGTCTACTCTTTATCACGGCACTATGGACCCGGGTAAAAAAAGACAGTGGCGCCTATGGGATCATATATCAATTTACGCCGCGATTGCTGGTGGGTGGTCGCCCATGTTTCTTCTTTGGACGGGAGCTCCCTACAACTGGATTTTGTTTAGTGCCGTATGGGTATTAGCAATGGGCGGGTCACTCTATAAGTTTCGATGCCTGGGGAAAAACGAAATGTTCTCACTCATAAGCTATATTCTTATGGGATGGTGCGGTTTTGCGCCCATACTCTACGGCATTACTGAAGTTCCCATTGGCAGCGGTGCTTGGCTTTTGGTGGGTGGCCTCTTTTATACAGGGGGCTCATATTTCTACTACGCAGACTTTAAGCCTTACTTCCACTCACTATGGCACATCGCTGTAATACTTGGCAGCCTATGCCACTATATTGCGGTCTATATGTTTATCCTCAGCCAGGGATAGCGACGCCTAATTTTTCTGCATAGTGTTGCAAGTGTGAATCTAGCATTCTAATGCGCAGTACATCTCTTTCTTCAAGCGATGTGTCTGGGGCGTTTCTGTCTAGATACATGTCGATATAGCTTTCTAGCTTTACCATGAAATTATCAAATTGAGTCTCAGGAATGTTATCGTCCATGTAGGCGATGATTTCCTCTACACGAGCATCAATCTCATTTGGATCTTTCATGTGTGTATCTAAATCAGCGTTAGTAATGCCGTCTAGCGGCCTTCCGTAAATCAAGCGCTGAATTGAGTGTTGCATTTCATGGGCCAAGGTTGCTCGAAGGTGCCGAGCTGCTCCCTGCAAAAACATTCTTGTCTTTTCTTCAGGTGCTGGAATTGTTAAAACAGCTTCAATTAATCCTGCGTCTTCAAGTTCAGAATCACCTGCATGGATATAACCCGCGTCTAGATCTAGCATAGAAGAATTGGGATCATATGTGCCCTGGATTATGAAATCGACGTCATCAAGAACGTCAAAGTATTCTCCGGTGGGTGTTGGAAGAGTTTCTTCATACGTGTTGAGTCCGATAGTAGCTTCAGCAACATAATCTATTACATCGTACTCGATATGAAATGAAATATTCTTATTGAAACCATGCTCTTCAAAGATCTTTGTCATGAACTGTACAGCAGGATTAGCGAGAGCACTCGCGGATCCCCGCAGATCTATTCTCTGCGCGAGGGGCGACTTAGTAGTCGACTCTTCTGGACTGTTCTCTTCAAGTAGCATTCGTATTGTTTCTCTAAGAATATGCACATTACTAAGTATCTCAGTATCCAGTTCTTAGACGGTCATGAATAATGCCGTCCTTCTTAATATACGCTTCAAAAAGTTCATCTGCGTCAACGCCAGTAAGCACTAATAAAGAGAAAAAATAGTTAAAAGCGTCTACAACTTCTTCTAGAAACTCATCTCTATCAAATTCTTTTACCTCAGTCTTCTTGTGAGGCTTCCAGTTTTTGAGGTGCTGCAATGCTTCAAACATTTCTTCAACGCCTTTAAGCGCTGTGTCACGCAAAACTTGCTGAGAAGCTTTATCTGTCAGATCGACAGGCCACTCAGGATAAATGTTAGGATTAGCCCTTGCCATGTCTGCCATGAATCTTTGGCGAAGCCTAAACATTTCTTTTAGCTTATCATTTGTCATTTTAACCCTCAGGCTCTACCTTAAATGGGGATTCTGATGTCTCTTGCTGCTGCTCTACTTCAGTCAGCATGTTTTGAATATTTTCTTCCAGGTTCTCTACAAATCCCGGGGACAAAGACATCTTGTTGTCAACTTGTACTAATCGCAAAGTACGAAGATTGTCAACGATATCAGTTCCTGTCAAAATTGCTACCTGCAAAAGCTTTGCGATTCCAGCAATAGCATCATCACCCAGTGTTACTTCATTTTCTGTAGACATTTTCTCTCCTATTTCTGAATCTGCGGAACCCAATGGGTTGTCCTTCCGTCTTCTGTTCTTTCTTTTATCACGTCTAGACCGTTTGGGTCCTTCTTTTGATTATAAACTGCGAACCTTCGAGCGTATTGGCCTTCTGATCCGTCAAATGTCTTGTATGTGCGGATTGTGGCACCGCCTGTTCGATAGCTGTCTCGTAAAACACTCTTGATAGAGTCGTTGAGAGAATAGAGCTCGATATCAGTAAGTGTATCTACTTTTCTGTGCGGAGACAGTTCGGAGCGCCATAGGGCTTCTGCTTTAACATAGTTTCCCACACCCGAAATTACTGCCTGGTCCATAATTGCCTTAGCAATAGACCAATTCTTCTTCATTCTAACTCTATCAGCAAACTTAAAATGAGCCACGTCCTCAGAAAGCATATCGGGGCCCAGAGAGCTTAACTTTTTTTGAAGCTGATGTTTACCATACACAAACTTGAGAGTGCCGAAATTACGTTGATCTGTGTAGTATACAATAGAATCATCACTGAACTTAAAAGCTACTCTAGAATGCTTGCTAGGGCTGGTCCCCCAATGTCCAGTCATTCCCAACGAAGAGTGCAGAAAGTAACCGTTGTCAACTATCCAATAAAGAAATTTTCCATGGACACCCACGCCAATAACCTTGGCGGGCAAACTATCTCCCATCTCCTGAAGCCCTGGAAGAGGTTTCTTAGTATATCTGCCGCTCAGAACCTCTATAGACACCAATGACTTGCCAGAAACAGCTTTAGCAAGGTCTTTTCCAAACTTCTTTACTTCCGGTCCTTCAGGCATAATTCTCCCGCAACCAATTGCAGTACTTGTTAAGGGCATGATCTGTGGGCACTACAGATTTCCATCTGCCCGTACAAAAAACATTCCAAACATCTTCTGCATATTTTCCGCAACCGTACAGATCTTTAGGTGTCGTCCAATCTTTTTCTAAGTACTCATCTGAGAACCTCTGAAGGGTCGCAGAGCGTTTCCTCCACATTCCTAATGGTTTCATAAGGTTTTGCAACTCTTGTACATCCGCGGATCTCAGAGTATTCGGTGTGGGCCACCTACTAAAAAGCTCTTCATAGACTTTGTTCACTTGTTTTCTAGACGTCTGATTGTGTAACAAACATGCGACTAAAATTTTCCACTCATTGGGCCACAAATCTTCTTGCAGCATGCCGATGGGCGACTTTGGGGGCTTCCACATGGGCTAATCCTCAAAAATGTCAATATAAACATCTGATGACGGCCAAGACTTTGGATTTGACTCTTTTAGAGTTCTTATCTCGTCTAAGAGCATCGTCTTGCCTTTTGATAGACACTCGCTCATTATTTTATCCGCGACCAATTCTCTTGCTGCTTTTGAGCTCAAGTTTATTTCTTGATCAGCGAATTCTTCCAATATTTTTTCTATTTTTCTATGCATCGACGACATCGCATTTACCTCTCTATTAAAGGTAACCATCGAATGCAAAAAGAACAATTATCGAATTAGCTTTTTCGGCCTTTTTCCAGTCTTTCTCTGACGACTGGCAGGAATATTTTCGTCAGGGCTTGTCTCATGATGCTCAATGATGTCACGAAGAATTGCCTGATCTACCGGGGGGTGTCCTGTCTGACGAAGATAGGCGTCTAACAAGTTTATGCGCATAGCGATATTTCCGCTAGCCTCTCCCCAAACCCAAATATAAGATTTTTCAATATCTGTAATTTCTGTAGACACTTTGCGCTCTATGCCTGAATATATCTCTGACAATTCTCTGATAGAAAGCCCTACATCTAGCGGATCTAAGTCGATTTCATGTGCTATCATTAGCAGCTCTGATAAGTCGTCTTCATTGTGTGCGTTCATAGCGCGCTTGAATCTCTCTTCGTTTTTTGCAGCTACGTCGCTATCATGATTTAGCACACCCTGACGATCTGGGTGTGTTTTTAGTGCTATCTTTCTGTATAGGCTTCTTTTTGGGTCTTTTTCGCCCTGGGAGAGCTCTGTCTCCTTTTCAATTTCTTCGATTGACTGGGACATCTTGTTGGCAGCATCAATATTCCGCTGCAAGACTTTCTGATCTTGCTGCACTCTTATGTTGCCCACTGCAAGCCTTAACACCTTAACAAAGTCTTTTTCGTATATGTGAAAAATGTCTTTGTGGTCTTCTAGTTGGCTGCGCAAGTACTTCGCTTTTTTCGCCCAAGACTTAATTTTAATAGAATCTGTAGATCTAGACATAGCACTTTCAACACTTACCCGTGTGTACAGTACTAAGTATCTGTTGTGTTGAACATCGTGGGCTTGCGGTTTTCTTCTGTGATCTGTTCTTGTGCCTTTCTAACATTCTTAAGAGTCTCAGGTCGAGATCCGATAGAGCGAGGTCTATCTAAATTTAGATCACCCGATTCTATTCTTTCTTTTGTGCGCTGCACGTTTTCTGATTCGAGCGATTCTCGTTCTTGGACTTTATTACTTCCAGAGATGGCATTCAAAGAGGCTTCAATTCCAGCTTTTTGACCTACAAGTGTTGAGTACCCATTAAACTGTTCAATTAAAGCTGCTGTCAAATCTTTTCGAAGTTTAGTGACCTCGTCAACACAAACTACAGCGGGTATTTTATCTTCTGAGTGTGCGCTCGCTATCGCCATAACGATCTTGTCTAGGCGAGCTATTATAGGTTGGAGTGCACTTGATAATCCATTTGTTGTCTTGGCCTTCTCTTCTATCGCTTGACCCAAAGCGCTTGATGTTTTTTGTAATTTTTCGACGATGTCATCCATAAACTACTCCTCTAATAACTCCCATTAAAATATAACGTTGATGCCCTAATAGTAAAAAAAAAGGGGGACCTCAAAGAGGTCCCCCCAAGTTCTAGAACTAACGGACTTATTGGATTAGGCTTGTCTAATTCTCTTAACAGTTACAACGTCACCATTCTCAAGTCCGAAAGCAAACTTGATCTTGTTGTTGGAACCGCCTTGCTCAAGAACATAGTCAGCGCCACTGAGCGATCCGTGACCACCGGACACCAAGAGCTGTCCATTGACGAACACGTCGAGGAAGCCAGGAGCTGTGTTACCACCGTGACCACCTGCATCGATCCAGTTTTGATAATCAAGAGCACCGGAATTGATGAGAAGTGATCTATCAGCTGCATGAGTTCCAGTTACTGTGTACTGAACCTTGGTCGGATGAGAACCAGTTGTCGAAGCCTGAGTCAGGTTGTAAACTGTGCCCGCATCACTCTTGAAGTAAGGTGTGTCAGATTGTACATAGAAAACACCGAAACCACTTCCTGGTGTCGACGGAGCAGACCCACCATTGTCAGCCATAACCAGGCCGTTTGCAGCCATGGAAACAGGTGACAGCATGTTGATCATACCACCAGAACCAAGGGTCAGGTTAGTACCGTCTCCGCTGATGTATTCGCCCGCGTCTGCAAAAGTGAGCTTCTTACCAGAGGCCATTCTCAACTCTGAGCTAGCACCGATAACTCGAGCAACTTCGGTAGCAGTACCTCCGTCATTGACCTTGAAGATCATATCTTTGTCTTGGGTATCAGTTTCAAGTGTTACGTCACCTGTGTTTGATTCACCAATCACAAAGACCTCTGTTCCGCCCTTCTTGAATTCCCACTCACCCTGAGCGGAATCGAGAATGACATCGCCACCGGCGTCTACCAAGAAGTCAACAGCAGGCTTGATATTAATGTCAGCATCGTCGACAAGCTCAAGATCAGTGCCGTCATGACACATGTAAGCAGCCGTAGATCCGAACAACAGCCTGTTAACACCGCTGATCTGAAGACCTGTGTTGTGGACGTGCGTCAGTGAAACATCATCTCCGTCACCAAACTGGAGAACCACGCCATCGTCTTCGAAGTCAACGATTGGAGAGTCCATCTGGATGGATGTTGTTGCTGAAACTTCTGTAACCCCATCGGAATCAAGCTTGAGTCTGCCGTCCATTGGCTGATAGATTCTTGTACCAGAATCACCGAACTGAAGTTCTCTTGAGCTGTTCAAGAGAAGTCCCGTATCAGCAACGTGAGTCAGTGTGACATCTTGATCATTACCTAAGTTGATGACGGCAGCATCGGCCAAGAACAAGTCTGACCATTCTGCGTCCGCAGCACCAAGAGCAGCACCGTCAGCAGCCGAAGGGCTAACATTTCCGCCGCCAGCATTGATGATAACATCGCCCGGTGCGTTAATGTTCATGTTATTTCCGTTGTTAGCAGAAATCTTCATGGTGTTGGTGTCGCCGTTGAAACTGAAGGTCTTCGATGCTGGGATCGATACACCGTTTGAAGCGTGAACTCTAAAGTGCTCTGCAGCATTGTTTCCGCGAATTACCAGAGGTTGGTTATGAACAGAAGCAGACAAGATCGTCTGGCCTGTTGAACCCGAAAAAACCTGGAAGAAGGGCTGGCCCAATCCATACTGTGATTCACCATGGAAGACAAAATGACCGTCAGAGGCTGAAAGATGCATAATATCTTCTGCCTGAATAAGCAGTCTTTCGTCTCCGTCGCCGAAGTTCTTTAATTCAATACGACCTGCCTCATTACCATTGTAGCTAGAGTCTGTAGATCTTATGAACAAGATCGGACCATTTCCAGCCATGCCAAGACCCGGATTCAATGAGATGCCCATAGAGCCCGTGAGACCAATCATGCTGTTGTTTTCAGCTTGGATGTTAATGTGCTTTCCAGAGGTGTTTGTCTTGATGTTAACCACATCATCGCCTACTGAAATATCGTCAGCGGCAACCGATCCAGCGGCTGGAGAGCCCCAAGACAATGCACCGTTTCCATCAGTAAGCAGTGAGTTACCGTTGTCACCATCAGTGTTTGGAAGTGTCAGTATTATGTTTGAGCCGACCTCTGAGGGTGCTTGCAACTGCACATAGTTTGATTGATCATTGTCGTTAAAGCGAATACCGTTTCCACCACCAGAAATTACAGCCGCACCGAATGTAGGTGTAGCGTCAGTTGTAAGATCCTGGTTTAGAGCCGAAGTCCCCTCAACAGTCAATGCGCCGCCAACTGTCCATGTTACGCCAGAGTTGATATCGAGCTTAAGCTCGGAACCACCAGGTGCCTTGAGATCTAAGTTGGTACGATCGTCATCAGCTACACGAATGTAACCAGTGACTGACCCATCTTCTTCGAAATCAAGACCCGCGCCTGTTGCAGAGTTAGCACCACCACCATCATTGATGAGAATGTTCTTGTCTTTTACTTGCAAGTTAGTTGTATCGACCTGCGTGGTTGTTCCGCTGACAGTTACGTTAGCAGCAAACGTCACGTTACCACTTGCGTCGATTGTCATTGCGGTTGGGCCAGAAGCTGAGCCGATTGTTCCACCGTCCTTGATCTTAATATCGTCTTTGAATGTTACGATACCATCGCTAGCAATAGTCATTGCATCAGCTGTAGTAGCAGTACCGATTGTTGAGCCATCAGGAATGACAATGTCGTTGTCCTTCAGCTTAACGCCTTCGATTGTAACACCAGCAGATCCAAGCTCAGTAATCGTTTCAAGGATCAGAGATTTCCCTGTCTTGACGGTTACGTCGTTTGCGTTAATGGTAAGAAGGTCAGCAGTGGTTGTTGATCCAAGAAGCTTACCGTCAGCAAACTTAAGGTCTTGAGAAAGTGTAACATCGCCTCCAGAAGAGATTGCGATTGCATCAACATCTGATGCTGAACCGATGTTTCCGCCGTCGGCAATAATAAGACTTCCGTCTTTGATCTTTGCTCCGTCGATTGTAACACCGCCGTCTGCTGTTGACTCTAGAATTTCATCAACAAGAAGATCCTTACCCGCCTTGATCTTTACGTCGTTTGCGTTAATGGTGACCAGATCAGTTGTCGTAGCAGATCCGATGGTTTTGGCATCAGCCATAAGAATATCTTGGGTGAATGAAACATCACCACCAGCTGAGATTGCCATGGCATCTGGATCGCCTACTGACCCGATGGTTGCTGCGTTAGGGATTACAATGTCGTTGTCTTTGAGTAAGACACCCTCGATTGTGACACCTGCATTTCCAGTCTTTTCCTGAATTGTGTCAGATTTAATTGCGGCCGCAAATTCTCCAGCTGCAGATGAAGAGAAAGATGTTCCGCCGTGAATACGTTTAATAGCTGACGCCATGTGATCTAAAACATCTTGCAAGTTTCCGTTGTTGTTTGAATCGTATTCAACGCTTGAAACTGCAGATCTATTAGACGCGGGCATAGAGCCTGTCAGCTGAGCTGTTTTAATTTGTGTCTTGATTGACATATGGTTTGTCTCCTGTTAAGTCTTTTGGTACCTGGACTTTTCCTATTACGACAATATATTGATTCGCTTAAACGAAGGTAACGGAAACAAACACGCCAGCTCTTTTCACTAGCCCATCAAATCAACGATACTAAGTATCTCCTGATGCAAGAGTTTGATAGCCAAAGAATGCTTACTTTCGAAAAGATTTTATAGCTGTTCTTTTGTCTGAAGCAGCATATTTTTTAGGTCTAGACCAGCGCAATCAATTTTTCTTTTTGTCAGATTGTAGTGATTTATAAAACCTTCAAACTTAGATGCTTCACATTGTGGGTCTACAGCTTCAACTAGCTTGCCATACTTGTCAGTCGGACACTCAAGTGGAATTCCCAATCCTTTATGAATTGCTGCCCAAAGCGCCTTGAGCGCTTCTAGTTGTACTGGATAAAAATCTAAATGCTCATCCAGTCCGCGGCCGTGAACCTTAGCTACATTCTTTTTGACAACAGGCCTTCTTCCAAAGCCATTTTTAACATACCAGTCTTGATACTTTGTGTAATAAGCGTTTGAGATCTCAACACCCACACTATCATGATTCCACCTTCTTCCTCCTGCTTGCCATGCTGCATGCTGAGTGTCTAAGAGTTGGTAGATGGTTCCGTCGTTGTCAATACAGAAGTGAACTGATATTCCGCGCTTGTTTAGCACTTTCGCGCAACTAGATGCAGATAAACACACATCCCAATGATTTACAAAGAAGTGGGGTTTTCGATCTGGCTTTCCTGCATAGCTAGAATATGTTCCAGGTTCACACTTAAGTCCGCCTGCGTCGTCCCATAAAACAACTTTGTCCCATTCAATTGGAATAAAGTTTCCATTGTGAACGATGTGTTTTTTTGCTGAGCTGGGAAGAGGAAAAATACTGGGATGATAGTCTGAAAGGTTTTGCTCTCTTTCAGTGAATATCCTTCGAAACGTGGAGGGGCCACATAGTCCATCGGATTTTAGGCCGTTTCTTCTCTGCCACCTTCTAATTTCATCAACTAATTCTTCGTCGAACTCTTCTTTGCCAAACCATTCAGGCTTCCACCCAAGCTTAGCTGCTGAAGCTTCGTTGTAGAAAATCTTGTCAATAGCCATTGCTAACTCCTGTTAGCTATAACTATTCAAGTTCTATATCAACACCTACACTAATATGTAATTTTGGGACACGAAGTTGATTAGCCATTCCGTGCTTCTTGGCATCTTCAGCGTCAAGAAACCAATCTGCATGCCCTCGCTTGTGAACTAACTTGAGAAAGTAATCATCTTTCTTGCCACAATTTCTTGCCATCATTGTATAGACAATCTGATTCAACCTATCTGTTTCGTCAGCACTTACTTTGACTTCTTCTACTTTTCCCCACGCCATGCTTGACACATCATGAATCATCAGCGTAGCGTCTGGGTCCATAAATCGAAGTCCCTGTTCTCCAAAGCTAAAAAGTATAGCTCCACACGACATAGCTTTGCCCTCAATAATAGTGGCTACCGGTAGCTCTGCATGCTTAATCGCGCTGATCATAGCCATTAAGCTATAAACTTGTCCGCCATAAGAGTCAATTACTACCGGGATTACTTTTTGACCTGTATTGTGTGCCTGGGCTACTTGCTGCTGAAACTCTTTTGCTGACTTTTCATCAAACTTGTTGACCCTGACAATTACCGGTGTCTTTCTTAGTTCGTATTCTTTTAGTAACGGAGAAATCTCTGTTGTCCACTTCATATCTACCTCAACTACACTTACTATGACCACATGCTGTACAAGCAACGCAGCCTTCTTGGTATTTTAATGTATCCTCGGCACCACAGTTCTCACAAACTGTCTTGCCCGGTACTGTGCCGTCCTTAATATAATTCTTAAGAACGCGCGCGATGACTTTTGAGAAAGAAAACATGTCCATCTCTGTATCTTTCTGCAACTGTTCAACCACGTAATGAATCGGAGCGCCGTGGCGGAGAGCTAAAGAGATCGTTCGAGTAAATCCGGCATGGTTGGGATTATCAAACACAGCAACGATATCTTTTATTGTAAATGTGTCACCATTTTTTCCAATGACAAGATCATATCGTGAGTTCTTAGTCTTGTATGGGTGTTTGATAATGGTTCCCTTCTTGTACTTCTTAGGAATCTCTATGTACTTCTGGAGACCTCCCATGACTTCATAAGGTCTACCATCCAATGTACCCACTAAGATCGTCCACGCTTCACCCTTAATACTGGCATGATGAATAGAACACTCTAGCTCGTTTGGTCGAGGTGGCGCAGAGTGTGTCTTAAATTCTGACTCACTGGAGTCATCTGATGTTACCAAAACTCCTGCACGACTTCCGTCACGATAAACTGTGACACCTTTACATCCAAGCTCCCACCCTGTCATGTAGACATTTTTTACTGTCTCAATATCTACATCAGCAGGAAGATTTGTAGTATTGGAAATCGCATGACAGACCCATTTCTGAGCTGCTGCTTGCATCTTTACTTTTGAAACCCAGTCAATATCATTTGACGTGGCCTTCCAGTACGGAGACATCTCTACTTCTGTTTGTCCAGAAGTGTCCATCCACTGCTTAAAACCGTGATGATACACAGGGTATTCTTGCCATCGGTCGCCACTGTCATCAACAAAGTCGACTCGGCCGTCAACGTCGTTTTCTGTGAGCTTTTTTCTCCTCGTATACGAGAGCATATAAGCTGGTTCAATGCCTGAAGTCGTCTGTGTTAGAACACTTACTGATCCAGCCGGAGCTGTGGTTGTAATTGCAATATTTCGTCGTCCATACTTCTTCATCATCCGGCGTAGGTCGTCATCAGCTTCTAAAATTCGTTCTACATACTCGTGACCTTCTTCTTTCTCAAAACTGTATGCGGGAAATGCGCCCCGCTCCTTCGCTAGATTGCAAGAAGATCTATAGGCATTTACTGTAAGTGTTTTGTAGAGCTCTTCGATAAAATCTATGGACTCTTGACTTCCATATCGATAACCAACTGATGCCACTGCATCGCCCACTCCTGTCACGCCCAAGCCAGTCCTTCTTCCGCGGCGCGCCATTTCCTCAATTGTAGTCCACATATCTCTTTCAATAGCTTTCACAGCATCAGGCTCTGGATCGCTGTCGACCTTGTTGAGAATTTTTTCTATTTGCTCAACTTCAAGATCAATCATATCATCCATGAGGCGCTGAGCTTTTTGTGCGACTTCTGAAAGCTTTTCGAAATCAAACGAAGCAGTATCTGTATACGGATTCTTTACGAAGCTGGTTAAGTTGACCAGCATTAGACGACAGCTATCATAAGGAGAAAGAATAATTTCGCCGCAGGGATTCGTCGACATTGAGCCAAACCCTTCGTCTTCATAAATGTCAGAAGGTGTCAGCTTTTTCGCTGTATCCCAAAACAATAAGCCGGGTTCTGCGCATGCGTGTGCAGATTCGATTATCTCGTCCCACAAATCCTTTGCGCTAGTCATTTCAGAAACAGCAGGCTCTTCTGAATCGACAGGAAATCTTAATTCAAACTCACTGTCTTCCTTAACAGCTGTAAGAAATTCATCTGTCAATCGAATTGATATATTCGCGCCCGTAACTCGAGTCAATTCACGCTTGATCTTTACAAAATCCCTAATCTGTGGGTGATGTACAGAGACAGTAAGCATAAGAGCTCCCCGACGTCCGCCCTGAGCCACCTCGCGGCAAGAATTTGAAAATCTATCCATGAATACTTCGATACCATCTGTTGTCCTCGCGCAATTTCCTGTTGAAAGACCTTTTGGGCGAATTGTTGATATATCAAAACCAACTCCGCCGCGCCTCTTTGCAATTTGAACTAGCTCCTGATCTGTTTTACAGATTCCACCGTAAGAGTCGTGTGGCGACTCAATAACAAAGCAGTTAGAAATCGACTGAATTTGATATGGGTTGCCGATTCCGGACATGGGCGATCCTTGCGGAACAACATACTTGAAGTTTGCAAAAAGTTCGTATATTTCATCTTCCGACATTGGATTAGGATACGTGTTTTCAATTCTTGCAAATTCCCGGGCCAGGCGGCGATGCATATCATCTGGCGTCGCCTCTATAATCTCACCTGACTTTGTTGTCAGCGCGTATTTAGTTAAAAATACATTTGCAGCCAACTCATCGCCCTGGAAATAAGATAAGCTTTTTTCAAATGCTTGTGAAAAATCGTTACTGCTTTCGCTCATTTTTAATCGTGTCTCCTTTATTCTCGATCGCTGCTTATCTCTTTCCACTTCTGCTTAAGAAGCTTCTTCATATCAGTCTCGTCTTGTTGGGCTGCTTCGTTCAAAGTCAAATGTTTCTCGTCTAGTATTTCTATCTTAGACTGTGAAGTGTCAATGTGAATAGGAAATAACAATCCGTCACGTCCCGCTCTATTTTTTGCAATAAACAAGCGCCCTGTGTTTGATGATTTCTCCATGGGCTTTCTTGACACTGAGATCACTACGTCTGCAACCATGGCTTTTCCGTACGCCTCAGACATGTTTTCCAAACCTACAACGTCTGCTTTGGCAGAATCTCGATTTGCCTGCGACGCCGTCCATATGGGTATATTCATTTCCATGGCTAAGTTTCTCAATTCTTCGTAAATCAGCTTAAGTTCGTGACGCATAGAATCATATTGTCGTGTAGATCTCATAACATCTGCGTAATCTACCATGATTACGCCGGGCTTGAAGCCCTTCATTGACAATTTTTCAATATGGTTTCTAAGAGTAATAACAGAGGCTGACCCCGTGGGGAATTCTTTAATAATAAGCCTTCCCAGGTCATTGTCTTTGTATCGATCCATGACCATTTCTTTGTTATCCTGCACATCATTGCTAGCAATAGAGCACAAGTTAGAATCGTATCTGATTCCCACGTTTGTCTCTGACAGCTCAAATGTGTAATGCAGGACATTTTTTCCGTTCCTCATCGCATTGGCACCCAGCGCAACTAAGAAGTGTGACTTACCCACTCCGGTATTCGCAGTAATTACGCCGATCTCGCCCTTTCCGAGCCCTCCCTGCAAAATGTCTTTTTTGTCCAGGCGTGCCAACCCTGTCGGGCAAACAGTCCTTCTATGACGAACAAATCTTGCCTCTGCATCTTCGAAGAAGTCATGGCCTACAGAATTGGGCATTCCGACTGCAACTGCTTCTTTCATAAGGCCTACAACAGATTCGAATTTATCTCCTGAAATCAGCTCAACAGCTTGCTCTAGCGCATCCTTGAAGGCCTGTCGCTTACAAAAATCCAAGCTCTTGTCTTTGACATATTTCTGGTCACCCGGGTTCGGATTAGACTTTACTCTGTGAAGAAACTCCACGATCTGATCACGTAAGATTGAGTCATTCCCCTGAGAGAGATCATCTTTGATTATTGTTACTAGTAGCCCTAGAGTAGGGAATGTCTTATATTTCTTGTAATAGCTGAAGTACTTTTCTGCCAGATACGACAAGTACTTAATGTCAAAATAATCTGGTTCCATTACTTCGATCATTTGGGCTGCCCATGTGTGATCGGATAAAAGACCTTGGAAAACCCCTTCTTGGAATTGCTTTCCGTAACGACTGAAGTGTGGGTTATCGCTTTTTCTTACTAGGGTCTGTTGGTTCATGCATCTTGTCCTATAATGTTGACAGTCATAAAGAATGAGTCTACATCGAAGTTCTGGATGCCTTCTCTGATCATCATCCTCATAAGTTCTATTTTATTCCTCTTGGGCTCAAAAGTATCGACCCCATAGTTAATTTTTTCAATTTGATCTGCAGATAGATTTGATGTGCCTAAGTACATGATCTTCCAGTTTCTCCGAGCCACTTCTGCGTTCTCAACAATATTATTATAGAGGAGAAGCTTCTTATTTTCAAGCTCAGCTTCAGCATAATTAATCACATCGTCAACCGAAACATCCACTTCACTTCTTAAAATTTCAATCCTTTTTGACAAGGACTTGAAACCGGCACGAGGAATTCCCGGGATTCCATCAGAAGAGTCGCCTGTAAAACATCTTGCTGTGCAAAAATTAGAATGATGCACACCAAATTTTTCTCTAACATGCAGAGTTGTGATAAAAGCTTTTTGTCCCGGTGACCACTGTATTACTTTGTCCGTTAAGAGTTGATACAGGTCTTTGTCAGACGAAACAATCACACACTTCCTATCGTCAAACTTGTGCTTTACCAGATAACCTATGACATCATCTGCTTCACAGTCTGACACGTAAACTTGAGTTACGGGCACATGTCGTAACGACTCAATAATAAGTGAAACTTGATTATCTCTATTGTGATAAGTGTCTGGGATATCAGAATAGAATCTATTGAGTTTCTGGGGTCGTCTTCCCTGCTTATACTCTGGGTATATCGCCCGGCGGCGTGGTGATCCTCCGCCCTCCCATGCTACTATAACTTGCGACGGATTAATCTTCTCACAAAGCAAGCGTATAGCTTTTAGAAAGCCTACAAAGCCGCCCACGTGGTTGCCCTGATCGCTCATTGTTGGATTGACAACAAAATGTCGTGTAAAGACATTGAGCCCATCAATCAACAAAACCGGTCGGGTTGTCACTTACGCCTCCGGGTCTAAAATATCATCCGCCATTTCCATGGAGACAGCTCTAATTTCTTCATACGACTCGACATCAATGTCTGCCTCTTCAGATAATTTTCTTACCAACGCTGCCTCTAAAAGCTTGTCAATGTAGGGTGCATACTCAGGGTTTTCCATCACCTGGTCGAAGTCTGCTTTGTAGAACTTCTTCTCAATAAGACACTCTCCTGTCTTTTCGTCTACAACTGTAAACGATTTCCAAGAGCCTGTACCCGAAACTTCTAAGACTTTACCTGCTGAAGACTCTGGACCATTCTTTCTAAGCAGATCAAATATCTGCTCATGTTCCTTAATGCCTTTTCCAAAATGAATTTCGAAATTTACCGTCCTAAAAGGCGGCGCAACCTTGTTTTTGATTGTCTTAGCAGAGACATTAATACCGATGACTTCTTTGTCTTTGTTGGTAATGGGTTGTCCAGCCCCCAATTTGATTCGTACAGATGAGTGAAAAGGGATTGCCTTACCCCCGGGTGTAGTAGTAGGATCTCCATACATAACTCCAATCTTAGTTCTGATCTGATTCAAACAGATCATCAAAACATTCTGATTAGCAATTATGCCTGTAATTTTGCGCATTCCCTTAGAAATTGCACGTGCTTGAAGCCCGATACTGTCTTTGTCATAGTCACCAATAAGCTCTGCTTTTGGCGAAGATGCAGCAACAGAGTCCCAAATAATTGTAATTGGAACATCCTTGTCCATTGCCTTGGCTTTCATGATAGTATTTTCTGAAATTGCCAAGACTTCTTCAGTGCAGTGAGTATCAACATAAACAAAGCGCTTGGATATGTCCACTCCCAAGAGGCCCAGATTCTCTACTGACGTCGCATTCTCAGTGTCAATATAGACAACTATTCCTCCCATTTCCTGGGTTGATCTTGCAATCTGGATTGCGATGTGTGATTTACCGATAGAGGGCGGACCGAAAATCTCTACAATTCTTCCTTCGGGAAGGCCGCCATCAGGCCTGTTTGCGATAATATAGTCAAGCTGTTTAGACCCGGTACTAATCCACCGCTTTACATGTGTGGGCGATTCATCATAAGCCAAGTTATATGCGACCTGGCTTCCCGCCTCTTTATTCAAAGATTTAATCAAGTTTGCAGTAAAATCCTGCGGGTCATTCTTCTTAGATGACATCGTATCTCCTGTCAGTTACAGCTCAAGAAAGAAGGGGGGAGCAAAAGCTCCCCCCAATAATCATCATACGTCTTCGAGGTCTGCGAATGCTTCGTCTAAAGACTTGTACTTACCACCCTCTGATGAGTCTTCAGTAGAGGTATCAGTATCGGTTGAAGTTGTATTTCCTCCGAAGTTACCTCTAGAAGTTCCCTCAGAAGAAGTATCATCTCCGTTGAGCCAGTCGTTGACGATCTTTTCAAGCTCTTCATAGGTCTTGCACGTATACATTTCATCCAAATTAGGCAAGCTTGAAAGCCATTGCTTAGTAGTATCCTTGTCAGAAGAAAGAGGCGAGCTCTTTCCTCGAGGGCGAACTTCAGTAGTTGCCCACATACGACCAGGTGCCTTAGTGCAGATAACCTTTACATCACGACCTTCAGCTGGGTCTGTGATATCGCCGTAATCTTCGTCGAGCATGATATTAAGCAGCGACTGATACACGGTCTTTCCAAAAGACCAGAGACGTACGCCCTTGTCCTCTTCGCCTCGGACAATAACAGGGGCGTAGCTACGCATCTTAGGGTAAAGCTTCTTTGCCAGCTCGTAAGACTCCTTAGACCCTTCTTCGCGAAGCTTAGTAATGAGCTCCTGGATGGGGTCAGGCTTTCCAAACTGGTACGGGGCTAGAAGACCCGGGTTGTTTCCGATGTTGTAATAGAACCAGCGCTCCTTGAAGGGCTGTCCATCATTATCGGGAAACGACAGAAGACGAACGGTCGTCTCTTCTCCCTCTTGGGGGCGCCACATAGTGTTCTGTCGTGAATTTGTTCCTGAAAGCTTGTTTAGCTTTCGTCGAATTGCGTCAAAGTCAATGGCCATTTTTTATCTCCTTAATTTTTAATGGTCAGTTTGCGTTCCTACGAGTAGATCCGCAATATAAGTGTAAGTTTTAATAGTCAAATGTTCAATTATTAGTGCTATTTCTTTTTCTTCTTAAAGTTCGCATAATTCCTCTTGCCGAATCGATTCTTGCCATACTTTTTTGAGTTACCCCCGGTATGACCAACGATATTTCCAGAGGGGGCTAATGCGCCGCCGCCAGCTCCGACTGAGGACATTTCTTCCTGTGCCTCTTCTTCACCTCGTTCTTCGGTGTAGTCAGGCTCTAGAAGCAAGTTGTCGTCCTTGTCTTCTTTTTCTTTCTCGTCGTGATCTGATTCAATTAGAAGTTTTATGTAAGCTCTAAGAATATCCATAGCACTGTATAACTATGTCACACAGCCGCTCTTGTCTTATGAATAGTGGCCCTCTTTGCTAGTTGCAAAAGAAGTGCCAAAGAGGGCTCATCACCTACATAAAATCGATTTTCTTCGAAATGTGAACCCTGGGAAATTTGAATTGCTAGCCACTCGTCTGATGTTAGCTGCACTCCATAATGTTGCAGTAGAAATAGAGTTCGATGTGAAACAGACATCTTCTGAAGTTCTTCGTTGTACTTGTAATGCTGACCCAATTTTTCTCGATGCCAGTCTGAGTCTTGATCTACAAAATAGTCACTCTCTAGATCACCTACTTTCCCGATATCATGAAGGAGGCCCACCTTTAGAACAGATGCCGTAGGAAGGTCAAACCCTAGGGACTTATTCAAAGTCCTCATCATAATTGTTGTGTCAAGTGAATGTTTTACAAGACCACCGGGCTCACAATTATACTGATCAGTCCGAGGTGTGGCGGGACACATTACAATGCGCTCTCCCATCTCGTCTAAAAGTTTGTTTAAGTTACTATCAGAAAGTCGTCTACAAAACTTTTCGTACGCTTTCCAATTGGCTTCAATGTCTTCGATGCTCATATTTCTTCCGTTAGTTCATCATATTGGCGCCACCATAAGCTCTAACCATGGTTTTGTTGCCGTAAATTGAGTTACGAATTAAGTTTAACACCTTTTCCGGAACTGTATCACCAGAAGCAGCAGGATTACCCAATCTGCTCATGAGCTCACTCGGATTCTCATTTGCTAAAGCACCCGCTTCTTTGACTGCCTGTTTTACACGTCCGCGCCCAGCTTTTCCCTTAACAGCTCCAGAACCCGCGGGTGTCAAAACTAACAATACACCCGGACCACCCTTTTCAACATTAACGTCCCAGCCGCTTAAATCTAGAGATCCTGCATTAATCGCACCATTGATAGTGTGAACCATGTAATAAACGCCGTCTCTTTCAGTTAAGTCTGCAACAGACACACCTATCTTTTTGGGTCCTGTGCCACGGGATGGCGCCTTCTCTTTCTCTTCTTCACTTCCTTCACGAAGGATTTTGCGAATCTTCTTTCTAATGTATAGTTCGTCTAAAATGCCCATATCTCTAAATATAACCCCTATGTTCTAGAAATCCCACTTATTCCTACTGGAAAATGACCCAAGTCATTTGTAATCCCAGCACTTACAATGCTTTTAACAGCATTATACTGCGTTTCTTCAACATCGATTACCAAAGCATCATGAATTATGTATAGCGGATCAACATTGACTCCCAAGATCTCAAAGTTTTTTAGAAGATCCAAAAAACCGCAAAGAGCAATATCGACAGCAGAAGACTGAATATAGTGGCTTACCAAGACATGACTACTTGTTGTATCAGGGAATAGTGGTCTTCCCATCACATTTTCAATATTTCCCTGGGATATCATCTTGTTTTTTAGTTCTGACTCTATTCTATCCAGGCCGAAATATCGCCTCACACTCCGAATGATATGTTTTGCATTTTTTCCAGGACCAAGAAAAGAATCCAGCCGACCAGAAGAAACGCCATACAGCGCCGAAAGCGTTGCTAATTTTGCAGTCTTTCGATCAATACTACCGTGAAACAACGTGTCACACATATCACTGTAGATATCTTCGGGTGCCTCAAATCCTGAAATATACTTTGCCACGCGTGGTTCAAGTGATACAAAGTCAACTTGAATTATTCTGCCGCGCTGATGTCGCGTCTGTATTAGGTCACGACACTTGGCGGGAAGTGTAAGAATTGATGGACCCTTCTTAACAACAAGTCTTCCGGTAGCGGTAGAAGTCTGGCTATACTTTGGAATTTCTGCATAACCGTCATTGCCGGGTATGAAAGACTTAAGAGCAGTCACATTAGCCGGGCCCGATGAGTTCTGTTCTATGTACTTTCCTATTCTGTCTACACATGTTCTCGCCGAAACCAGCTTCTGAATCATCTTTCGACTCTGTATATAGGTTTTCATATAGCCAGAACTTGCTAAAGCACAGATGACTTCTGAGGCTGCTTCTACGGTATTATTTAGACCCTTCCTAAACTTATCAGGTGATAACACCCAATTCCATGGTATTATATGATTTTCATATTCAGAATCTACTTCAGAAAAAGCAATTTTTTGCGCTTCAGGCGCAATGGACGGCACTTCCATGTGAAAAATCTTGGCAACTTCTTCTATAGATCTGGTGTGTGATGCATCACCTACTACCCATGCTTCGGGAGGCACATGGTTGCCCCAGTGAAACGTTTTAGAATCACCTTCTCCAGACACAATTAAGTGCTGCTCAGCCCCTACTGTTTTGTTCAAGATGCAGATTGTCACGTGTCTATTTTACCACACAACATCTGCAGTGTACACGCGATTACTCGTCTTCTTTCATATCGCCCATAACAGTCATTGCTTCCGCAATTCTGTCAATCATCGAGCTGTATGCACCCCAAGCAGCTAGCTGTCGCATCTTGACGCTTGTCTTAAATTCACCAGGGGCGATTGTGTGGTCAATACCGACAACGGCGTAAATATTGTCAACCGTTGTTCCTGTGCCAAAGTCAATAAATATCTGCTGTCCAAAATCCCACAGCGGACACCCAATAGTCTCAATAGAGCAATCAACCGGATGTACTCTCATGGGTACACCTGCATCACGATTTCCCTGGGGTTGATCACCGCCTCCCATTCCTTGACGCTGCATATTAATCGTTGCCAACATTGGGTTTTCCATACTCTGAATTGAAGCGTTAAGAATTCCAGAATTCGACTCGCCATAACGTGCTGAGGGCATTGATCTCATTAAAAAACCTTTGACAGCGGGAAACCCACCTTTCAAGCGCAAACGAACTTTACCCTGGAGATCTTCGACTGATACGCCACCTACTTTCGCGCCGGCTTTGGCCGGTATCGTTTCTAGCAATCCTTCCTCGATTGCCTTGTTGATTTGTGTTACAAAGTCTCCAGCGTGTTCGGGGTGAGCACCCTTGTCTTTCTTAACATTACCTGCTGACTTTGTGATTACACCAATTTGAGACTTCTTAGCCGCTTGAAGCATCTGATTTAATGCGCTGTAAGACGTTGCTTGTTTGTCGTATATGTGTATTCTTAAAATAGTGTCGGCTGTTCCTGGATCATCTTTTGGTGCACCCTTTGCTTTTACTTTCTTTGCTGCGGGTACACACTCCATCTTGAATCCCAATGAGGGCATTTTGAATGTAAGGTTTTCACCCTCACCGTATGCCTTTTCCAAAATCTTCTGCTTCTCATTGAACATGGCAGTGTTGTCATTTTCAAACTTTTTAGCAACTTTGCGCTTCTGCTTATCTTCTTTGTCCCTAGCTCCGTATATTTTTGTCATTCCGTATGCTGGGTTTCCTTGATCTTTCAAAAACGTCTTGTTGAGCCATCCCATAAATCTTCCAACAGACATGTTGGCTTCTACTTTAAGCTCTTCTTTTATCATCATTTCAAAGTCTTTGACTGAAATTGGCATTTGTGCAATATTGTAGTCACGAACAAATGAAGCATGCTCATTAAAAGAGTAGAAATAAAACTGAATGTCGTCATATTTTCCGGATTGCGCAATAGGGAGTCCCAAAAATACGCAAACAATCTTGCCTAACGATACGTACTTCGAAGATTTTTTCGTCATCTTAGTAGTGTAAGCGTCTAGATCAACTGCCCATGGGTCCGGAGACTTAGTGCTTTTGACCAGTCCGATTTTTCTTTTAACTTCAGCAGCAATCGTCTTTTTAAGCTCAGCAACTTTCCCCTTTTTACCAGATCCGTCGTTTCCGTAGAGCTCTTGCAAAGAATCTTCCAAGATTTCAATCTCTTCAACACTTTTCTTACCTCGATTTTTCTTGATAAAAGTCTTTACTTTCTTAAGATCTTCTTTGCTGATATTCATGGCACCCTGTGTAGAATTTGCAACACCTAACACATCGCCGTCGCCGCCGACATCGCCCGAGCCGCCGCCACCACCAATTTTCTTTCGAATTTCAGAAATAGCTTCTGTAAGCTTGTCAATTGCCTTGGTCTGCTCTTCAATATCACCACCTTGGCCTATTTTTGCTCTATGCTGATCATCGCCCGGGAGCATTACTAGCTTCACGTTGATTGTAACTTGACCTACTTCATCAAAAGAAAAAGAGGAGTTGATAACTTTCCACTTTTCTTTACATCGCAAATTTCCAATAAAAGCGCCGAAAAGACTTGTATTGGGTGATGTGAGATGTTCACTTCCGGAAGCTCCATCTAAAGTTTGAAATCTGTGAACTTTGCAATCTGGGTGTGCCCATCCGTATTCTATTAAGAAATGTGTTCTATTGAAAGAGTCGGGCTTGACAAACGGCGCAATTTCAGAAAGTCTCGATCTATCATGCAAAGTCAGCTCCATCTCAGCTGTCTTATAAGACATCATGCCCATCGAAGGTGAAACATTAATATTGAAAGCGTTCAAAGACATGAACGGACGAAAACGATCGATAACAGGGGCAGCACGTCGGCCGCCTGGGTGTATCTGATCTTCACCTAAAGTTTCGCCTGTCACCACGTTTCTTTCAGCTTGCTCTTTTGTGTCAAACTCATAATGCTGCTCATCAGCGTTAACTAAAGTTTGTGGTGCTGTGAACATCTCCATGCCCACAGTTGCTATAGGGGATGCCACTGCGGGAGCATCGCTCCCCTCGGGTTTAGTTTCGTCCTCTTCCATATCGGCGGCAACTGCAGCGTCTACAGCATTCATCATAGTTTGAGATGGCCCTGAAACGTTGTCATTTCCTAGCAGAAATTGTCCCAGAGACATCTGAGTTATTCTGCCTGAGTCACCGTCTTCTGCCATTTGGAGCATTGGAGACTTTGTAATTGCAATCATATCAATAAACGGCACAGCACGACTAATCTCATGAGTGGGCAATGCATTAAGAAATATGCTCAAAGCACCGGTGTCTCTATTTGCTGGATTCAGTCGTGTAGGAAAAATTTGTATTACAGACATGTTTGGTGATTCATCTTTGTCGCCATCAGTAGGCTTAGAGTTGACTTGACCCTCGGCACCTACTTTGAGCCCTAGCATCTCTGTTATAGAATAGATGTCTTTCTTTGGATGGCCTTGATCATCAAGTTTTGAGCCGGCCGTATGACCGTTCATTACTTTGCACTTTGACGCGTTGTCAACACCTTCCTTTTCAAACGTGACCCGAAAAGTGTTTTGCAGCAACTCTTCATTGTCACCCCATGTTGTATCAGCAACTTGATCTACAATATCGATGGCGCGAAGACCGCCCTCTTGCATGTCGAGAATGACGTTAGCAACATTGGCAATAGGATCAGGCTCTGATGTGTCTCCGGTCTCCCAGTCAGACTTAGCTTCTTCTCCTGAAACTAGAAAGTTCATAAAGGCACTTTTTGAGATTACACCAAAATATGGCCCTAGCTTCTTAATGATAAAGTCTAATTCTGATCTGACAGTTAAGTCTGACATATGTTATCCTATGTAAGCCATTACCTTTTCGAGATCCAGTGGGATTTTTATTCGTGTCCCGGGAGGTGCCTGTAGGCCCCAGCCCACACCACTGCATGCTGCAATGACCCACCAAAGTTGTCCGTTCCCTAAATACCTACCAGCTAAATGATCCAATCGATCTCCCTCAGCCAAAACTATAGTTCGACAAGGGATTTTGCCAGACTTGGCTGCAGAATATAAAATGCCAGACAATCGACTGGTGCCTAGCATTTTCCCGCCGTTTAGTCGTGTTGTTCTTCTGTAACGCATTATCTAGTCTCCTACCCAAATCCAGGTTTATCAAGTCCTGCCTTGGCTTCATCTTCAAGCTCCTTGGCAGATTTTCCAGACTTCTTATACTCTTTGCCTTTGGCTTCTGCTTCACCCTTAGCTATAGCTGCCGCGGCGACATCTGGTCCAAGAGGATCATGACCGATAAGACCAGAAGCTTGTCCCACGTTATAAGCAACAGATCTCATCATTCCGTCAGAGTCGAGACCCATTGGGATGTCATGGATCGGTGAGAAGCTTATTGTTACTTTCATCATCTGTGGTGCACGCATACCCGGCTTTGTTTCCCAAGTAGACTCTGCCCAATCAAACCCGATGTCTGTAATGAATCCTGCAAGTCCGCGGCCCATTGAACTTTCGAACGATCTAACAAGATAATTCTCTTTTCCTTTTTCGGCTCCATCTGCTTCACTACCTGCAAAAAATCTTCGTAGCTCTCCGCCGTCGGGAGCTTTACGACTGGGCTTTTTAATATCTAAGTCTTTCTCTACTTCAGCTCGGACGATTCCCTCGCCCTTGGGAGAGAGGCCTGCAATTTCTGTGTGGAGTGCTCTATGATATTTCCAGTCTCCTTCAGTTCGTTTTTTCCCTTTCAAAGATATCTCAGCAGCAGACCCCGGTGTTACTTCAACCAAATAAGCCATTCTATCAAAGTACGTCCCCTCTTTGCCCTTTTCTTCAGCAGACTTTCCGTCAGACCCTGGAGAGGTCGCATCAGCATGCTTTTCAAATTCTTTGGGTGAGTTAGGTGTACCTGAAACAGCTCCGTCTGGGACACGTGAAACAACTTTTACTTCTACGTCTGCTTTGTACTTGTGCAGCCTGTATGCGCCGTCGGGAGGACCAAGCTCAGACCAATCTCTAGCTAAGCCGCCATCGGAATCTCTTACCCAATAGCTTGTGGGTCTGCACTTCAACATTACATAGTCACCCTTTAGATAACCAAACTTAGAATCATCTCCTGTGGCACCACTGGTGGCTGCGGACTCGGAGGCACCACCTTCAGCAAGGCCTACTGCTTGTTCGGTGTCTGAGCCTCCTGGGTCTATTTCACGCATTGCACAGCGAAGTTTGGTCTCAGCATCTGCCTTTTTCAGCCCCTCGGCGTAATCAGCAACAGACTTTGGATCAACCTCACCCATGTCTAGCGTGAAAGCATCAGCCTCTTCTCCTAAACCGAACAATCTCATCAATCCAAACTTGGAGTAATTTGATTTAATCATGTCACCGAATCGTACTCTGACCATTGGCGATGCTGTTGGAATTTGCGAAAAAGGCTGAACGAACTTTGTCGCTGTATCGCCCTCGCCCTGGATCATTGTTCGCCCTCGAGAATACTGTGGGTATACCATCGATACCAACTTATTGATATCCCAGTACATTTGCTCCATGTCTTCTTCACTAGTAGCTGCTAGCCAAAATCCAAAGCTTATGCTTCTTGTCGTCTTATTATAGATTTGAATTGAGTCTGCTCTTCCGTATGCGTCCATAGCTGAGTAATCGGCACTGAATCCGTCTGTCAGATCTGTCATAAAGGCGTGAAAAGCCAGTATTTCGTTTGTCCTCAAATCCTGAAAATAGAACGGCATCCACTCGGAGTCTAGCTGATCTTCTATCCACTTTACGTACTCTTTTGGTAGCCTTCCCCTTGTTGGCTTGGCAGGTTTGCCATCAAACGCCTTACCGTGACCCAAGTCTCCGGCGGCATCACCAGAAGTATCGTGAGGCGGATATGCTAATGAGTCTTCAAATCCAGGTGCATACATTCGTGGCAAAGGCGCTTTAGACTGGTAAGCATCTAAGTCAGCATTTGGAACTATACCCGCATCGCGCATGCGGACCATGGCTCGAGCAAATGATGCCGGATACAAATACCTCTTGGGCATTGCAGAGTGTCGCCACGCCAACCTTCCCTTAAGTTTAGAGCCTACATCGGCCCAATGTGCGGGATAACCTTCTCTACTCTTAGAATGTCTATTTACTGCTCCAGGCGTCAAAGTATTTACGTCGCCGGCGCCGTCCTCTAAGCCCAGGGTTGGATGACCGTGAAGATCATGAAGATATTTTTCACCTACCTGCACCATAACCATGAGAAACCGCCAGGTTGCGGAAGTCGTTACTGCCTCGATGATCTTGAGAACTTGAGTTATCATGCCACCAAGGCCTAAATCAGTTCCCATGTCCGAAACGGCTTTTTCGATCTGCTGAGTGTCTCTAGAGACGTTTCGAGTAACAACAGAATAATACCCGGGGGCCATAGCAATTCCACCGATTGTGTCCATTATAGAAGTCCAGTCAGATCCTATGCCGGGGATGGCGTCTTTGGGGGCAGGTATAGAGTCAATTCCGTAAAACAGCAAAATTCCCATCATCATAGAAAGCGCAAAATTTTGCTCTGGGATGTGAATGTTGAATAGCTTGCTTAGATAGTCGCCCGCTTTGTCTTTAGATCTTGAGTGACGCCCATATGCCAGGTCAGACGGGGGTGTTCCTTTGGGTACTTTCCCATCTGCCTTAGAGCTAGTTTTGCCCCCGAACGCCGCTGCCATTCCCATAATAACTGCAGATGACACCAGAAGAGCTGCTAGCCCAGTGACTGTATTAACAACCATCCCCAAGGGTAAGGGACCATCAAAATGCTCATACTCACTGCTTAGCTGGCCGTAAGTTTTCTTTCCGTCGACATCACCATCTCCAGAGAGTATACTGCTTCGAACGCCGGCGTCGGCTGCAACGATCTCTTTACCGCCCTTGGTATTCATCGCGCGGAGCTCACCCATTGTTATTGTATTCCATCCAGTAAGCTGCTCTATAGTTGGTAAAAGAGCAAGATCATATTTGCCGCCAAGTCCTTTGCTGTCGGGATCGATATGATGACCAACAGCGCGGGATATGAGATCCTCACCGATCTTCTTAAGGTCTGATTCTTTGATTTCTTTTGCAGACGGATCATAAGCGCCCATCTGAGACTGCTGAGAATATCCGAACATGTTCTTTTTGTTGCCTGTCATGAACGGTGTTTTGTCTGAAGCGTTCCACCTATTGACCATCATAACGCTAGAGATTCTTCTTTGAACATCTGTATCACCTACTTTTGATGTTGGAAAAATTGCAGGTGCGCCAACCTCTCTCTTGTCGGGAGGTACTTCTTCTACAGATGTAAGAAGGTGATGTCCTTTTATGCCCTTTTCTTTGTCTAAGAGCGGACCTCCGTCTCCACCCTCAACAAACGGGTTTTCGGCGGATGATCCCCATTTTCCGTATGTGCTATTGCTTATTTGCTCAAAATATCGACCTTGGTTTTCATCGAACCCTAGTGCAGTATCTAAAAAAGTACCAAGCGTAATGCCGTCATCTTTTAAGTCTTTGGCTGCACTCTTAGCGCCAGATTCGTCAGGGAATCTATAAGATGGCGACATGGGAGACTGGCCTAAAGGTGATGATTCAGCATCTGGCGGTATCTGAAATGTGTTCCCTTTATTTATCCTTCGCGCTCCATGATGAGCAGCATCGCCGGAGGACACTTTGTTCACATAGTCTTTTAGTGACTCTTTTGCATCAGCGCTTATATCATGAAAACCATCGGGGTCTGCAAGTGGCTGTCGAAAATTACCGGGTAAGTGCCCTGGATTATACAGCTGATCCGGATCTAGATTATTGCCCAGAGTAGTTTTGGTATCGTGTGTCTTTTTCTTGTCACTCATCTGGGTTTTCGCCTCCTAAGCCGGTCGTCTTTCGCCTTTCAATAAATTTCTGAATTTCACGGTCGAATTGACGTTGACCCTCTGGAGTAGATGTTATTTCCTGAACCATGTTGTTGATAATATCAACAGCATCAAACAGCTTTTTATAGTCCTGAATCATCATTTCTTTAAGGCGCGGATCGGTTTGAGACAAAAGTCCGTGCATCACATATGAAGCGTGATCTGGGTTTCCTGCTTGCGCTGCAAATTCTTCCCATGCAGTTTTTGGCCCCGACTCTACAGATGTGTCTTCGGCATTAGTTCTTTCTTCTGTCTTCTTTTCGTCTTTGCTCATTTATTAGCTCTGCCCCATTGCTGACTTCATCGCGTCTGTTTTGACCACGCCTCTTGCTATTTGATCTGCACTCATGTTGACCTGGACATGTACGTTCATTGTTAAGTCTTTGGTAAGATCCAGTGAAACCTTTCCGCTTCCGTTTAGTGCTTCACCTATCTGTACTGCTGCCTTAATCTCTTTCTTTGATATTGCTGCTGAGATCTCTTGTAGATCTGTAACAGCTGTCTTTACCTGTGTGGTTCTGTCTGTCAAAGTTTGGGGCACTGAACTTATCGTATTCATAGCCGGCACGAGACCTTCGTTTAAGAATTGCACCATCTTCTTGATTGTCTTGACGTGTATGTTACTTGAATTAGCCTTAAATCCTGTTGCGACCGAGTTGGTGATTTCTTGAATATATTTTATCGGTCCCCAGCCTCCGCCTCCCCATGGATCTTCAGGGAGGCCTCGAACGAGCATTCTGGCGTTAGCATAGAACTTCTGGGTCCATTTCATACCCTCGACAGCGGTTACAATTGTGGCCACATCGTCGATAAATTGGGACATCTTCTTCATGCCCTTCATGTTGGCACCAGATACCTTGCTCAGATTAGGTTTAAGAGTAATAATTGCTGCGAGGATATTTTCAATTGCCTTGGTTGCTTCGCCGCCGCCGGAGGGATCGAACAAGTCACCAACCGAATTGAGCACCTTCTTAATCTTCGCGGTACTTCCCCATTGGCCACCCAGGGATTTCATATCTTGCATAGCTGTAGAGAATTGACCGATGGTACACATCAAAGACCCAAGAATCTTAATACTGTGTCGATACTTCCACAACCTTGAAACACCGCCCTTCGATATTACATCAAGAAGCCCGTCAACAACACGAGGCATATTCTTAACCAAAGAGTCGGTAACTTGTGTCATAGTATCGCCGGTTACTATCTTGATAAAGCCCAGATCGATTGTTTTCGCGCCCTTTGTGAACTTCTTGGCGTCGTTAACGATTCCTACGAAAGTCGCGACAGTCTCAAGAATCGAAGCAACCAACCCTATTTGCTTTTGAGCATGTTCTGGGTTGGCGATACCCTTGACAGAGTTCATAATCTTGGTCACTAGCTTTCCTACTGCAGTTCCCATGCCGTCTGCTAATTTATTGCCTACAGAAATAAGACCCTCGATATCTGTAACAGTCTTGGTATACGAAAACCAGCCCTTCCCAACTTTGACCTTCTTCTTCGCCATCTTGTTTGCTTTGTCGATAAGGCTTAAGAATTCGCCCACAGAAGAAATTGCCTTGGCTATAACGTCCATCAAGGTCAACATCTTCTCAGGAGTTAGCTTAAGCTTGATACCTGCAATTTTATTCATCAGTATCTGAATACCGCCACCGACGCCACAGACTAGTTTTGTCAAGAACCCGTTTGTTCCGAACATAAAATCAATATCTTCTGACCACGCGGTTGGACGCCCTTTACCGAACTTATATACTGCATCCCAAGCCTTGAACATCGGATCAACAATTCCGCCCAAGACTTCAACAGCTTTGCTAATAACTTCAAGCTTTTTAAGTTCTGTCTCTGGGTTGCCTACGTCCATCTTGTTGATGTGATCGTTAATAAGCTTCTTGACTTCGGTACCCACACCTGCAACTAGCTGCTTTAAGAATCCGTTCTCTCCGAACATGAAATCGATATCTTCTTGCCAAGATGTTGGGCGGCCTTTACCGAACTTGTAAATCGCGTCCCAAGCTTTGAACATCGGATCAATAATGCCACCCAGCAAATTAACTGCTTTTGTGATGACCTCCATGCCCTTCGCTGTCTTTTCTGGATCTGACATCGCTTCTGCCATTTTGACAACATCTTGGACGAAGACTTTGATCTTTGGTAGCATATTCGTAAACGACACTGATATCTTGTCGATCATCGTGGTGAAATTGGCCATCATGCTGCTCATCTGAGAAGATGCAGACGGAGCGAACCATCCATCATCGACGGCACCCGACATCGCTTCTACAGCTTTGCCGATGGTGCTAATCATAGAAGTCATACCGTTCATTAACGCACTGATGATGCCACCGACAGCTTTGAGCACTTCAGGATTTACGTCTAAATCACCAATGGATTCGATCATTGGAACCATGGCTTCATTGATCATTTTTATGAAAACATCACCCACGGTGACGATCAAGGGCTTCATTGCCTCAATTCCCATAACCATGCGCTCATTGATCTTTTGCATCAAGCCGACTTCGTCGCCACCCCAGGTGTCAGCTGCTTCGGAAACAGCGGCCATTTCACCATCGGTGGGTGACATCGCTTTCATTAGATCGCCAATGCCTGTTAAGATTCCCGGAAGAGCGTTAAGAAGCGGCCCTACAGCAGAGAAGTCTTGTCCAGCAACAGCGCCGGCGATCTGTTCGATCATATCACCCACTGCGTTGATCATCGGAACAGCAGCCTCCATTACTTTCTTTTGGCCCTCTGCGATTGTATTCATTAGTTTTGATGCTGCGTTCGGTTGCCAGATACTGCTTGCTTCTTGAACTGCCGCGAATGCTGCGTCAGAAGGAGAAAGTGCCTTCATCAAACCGCCTATCGCGGTGATGACACTTCCAATAGCTTTGATGGCCTCGACGCCCTCCATCTCAATGTCGGTACTTTTCGCCAAGGCAATCATCTTGTCAATGATGGACTGCATGGGTGCCATGATCGCCGCGATTAGCTTCTCAACAGACTTCATAGATTCTTGTAGCTGACTAGACGCCTTACCTGAAAGTTTGGCTCCTAGTCCTGGATCTAGGGCTTCTAGAATTCTTCCAACAGCATCCGCGAATGCTGCTACACCCTTGATAATTGCCACAATAGCTTCTGTGATCGCCTTGAAAGATGCTGGATTTTCTAGCTTGATCTTCGCGATTTGCTTAATTGCGGGTATAAGACTGGTGGTCATAGTAGTTGCAAGAATACCCAGTATCCCAAATCCGGCCAACAAGATACCAATTCCTGCAGTACCGAACGGCCAAGAAAAGAGCATAATACCCAGCAATGCTGCAACAGGTATCATCGCCATCGTAACCCACATAATAGAGGCCAAGGCTGCCATAATCGCGGCTACTTTACCAGGATTAGGAATTGAACCAAGAATTTCTCCAATAACCTTACCCACGTACCCCAGTCCGATCATGACCAATGCTAAGATTGCGAGACCAGCAAGTAGCTTCATAGGCTTTTTGGCAGCTTTTTGCGCGACTTTTGCAGCCAATATTGCGATCGTAGCAGCACCGATTGCTGCCGCCATCATCAAGCCCCATAATATTGTTTGACCTGGCCCGGGAAGTTTTGTGTTTTTGATGATTTGACCCATCAACATACCAATACCACCCATCGCGGGCATGACAAGAAGCATCGCGCCAAGGGTGATGCCGATCTCGGTCCATTTAGTACCCTTCAACATCTTAGTTGCAGCAGCAACCGCTAACATTGAGACAGCTGAGGACACTGTCACCATCGCGACCTTTACAACATCAGCGATGCTGAGGTCTTTCATTATATTTGCAGCTACAACAAAGGCTGCTGCTAGAGCAACGATGGTCACCATGATAAACAGCACTAGTGCTGCTCCTTGCGCCATAGCAGATTTCCAGTTGACCTTCTTGCCGCCCTTGTCCATTTGACGCACGGCTTCCATTAGCTTTTTGAACTGCTTTTTGGACATCTTGCCCTTTTTAGGGCTAGACGGCACCTTTACTTTGTTCGCGCCGAGGATCATCTTTTTCAGCCACGGACCAAGAACATTAACAACGATCGCGCCCATTGCAGCTTTAGCAGCACCAAGAGCCGCGGTAATGAAGATTCGAGCGATAAGAATCTTCTTAAGAATCGACATTGCCTTCTTGACTTTGTCACTTCCCTTAAGAGCCTCAAAAGCTGCCATGATCATATTGCCGAAAGCCTTCATGAGAGGAGGCCCTAATTCTTTAAGAATTGCAAAAATCGACTTACCAAAGTCAGCAAACGCCTGCCCCAGCGCAGATTTAACCTTAGGGGGATTTCGGATGGCGTCTGCGATACCGTTGAATAGTTTTGTAAGGCCTTTAAGGGCCATTGTCAACAGTCCCTTAAAGATGGCTCCAAGGGCTTTTAAGAACTTACCTCCGCCCTTCTTCATTTGATTAGCAGCAGGGCCGGAAGCAGAAAACCACTTCTTGAATGCTTTTGTCATTCTCTCAAAGAATTTTTCGACCGCGGTATAGGGGTTCGTCTCTAAGTCTTTGAAAAACTGGCCGAAGACTTTCTTAACTTCGTTCATGAGCTTTTTAATTCTTCTCGGGTTGAAAAGATCACTCATGCCCTTGATCATGTCCTTCACACCCGGGAAGCTCTTAACAAACATCTTTCCAACTTCACGGCCGCCCTTGAAAACCTCTCGGAGAGACTTACGAAGATTTTTCATCAACGTACGCATTTCCTTAGTCTTCATAATACCGGACTGGAACCCCTGAGTGAATGCGTCAAAGAAGCTCTTGAATTTCTTTCCTCCGCCGCCGGAGCCAAAGACTCTGTCAATCGAATCAGCAAGCTTATTCATTACTTCAGTTTGAGACTTGGCTTGCTTTTCAGAGTCAGACGCCCCCTTTTTCATATCCTTATAGGACGTACCTTGGCTCTCAGCGGAGAACGCTGCTTCCATCGCTGCGCCGGTCAAACCAGTTTGCTGCTCCAGAAGCTTTCTTTCTGCAGCTGACATATCTTCTAATGATTTTCCTGACTCGAAGAAAGCTCTACGCATTTCGTCGATGGCTTCGGGACCGCCCTTCATCAACTCCATTGCGTCGACATTCATACCAAACGCTTGAGCCATCTGTGCAGCGCCCTCTGCAGCATCTTCAAAATTGAGGTACTTGTTCATAACCCCGGCGAGGTCTTTAATTTCCAAGCCTAGTTTGGCTGCGTAGGTCGTCGCGGCGAGCATCTCTTTCTTGGCCATATGACCGAAGTTGGAGATGTCTTTCATCATCTCACCCATGCCCTTACCAATAACTTTGGCAGAGACACCAAACTTGGCACCCATGGCTTGTGCAGCGCCGGCGATTTCAGTTATGTATTTAGTTCCATCTTTACCAAGTGCCTTGGCGTGTTTAAGCATTGCAGCTGTGGCATCAGCACTTCCCGTGAATCCTCTTGTAAGCATTAGCAGTTCAGTAGCGTTGCCTGCAATCTGATCTTGAAGCTTATTGAATGCCGGGCCCAAGGATTTCGCAATTTCGCCGGCTTGCTTCATAGCTTCGGCGACACCCTTCTTCCCTCTTCCGAAGACTCTAGCTAGCGAAAGGCCGGTGCCTGCAAGGTTTTTACTTGATGCTTGAACTTGCTTTTGAACTGATGCTAGTGCTTTACCCTCATTAGAGGCTAAGTCACCATACACTTTCCGTATGTTTTCTAGCTCGACTCTAATGGGGCTTGGGCCACCTCCACCACCCGATTGTGCCATCCCAATTAAGCCGCCCATTATCTTAAAGGGCAACATAAGAATTGTCTTGCCCAGTTTCATAACTGAGCCTATGATTCCCATTAGTCCCTTACCAAGAGACTTGAGCATGTTAAGGGATCCTGCGATACCTGACATGAGGCCGCCGAATGCACCGACTGCTGCGGCTTTTCCTACATTAAGAAGTTTCTCTCTCTTTTCAAGCTGCTCGTTTTCTTTCTTGAATCCTGCGGTTGCAGCCTTGGATGCCTTCTTAGACTTATTTCCGTATTCTTCTGCAGCCTTTGCTGCTTTAAGCGTGGCATTATCGATCTTCCCCATCTGCTCTTCAATCTTGTCTAACTCTTCGCACTTAAGTGCCTTACAAAGCTGAACAGCAGTTTGAACTTGGCTAGATAGCGCTTTCTGATTAGAGGCTAATAGGGCAGTCCTGGCCTGGAGAAGCTTATTGATCTCTTGTTGTATCTTAAGATTTCCGGCGTCACCTTGGGCCATTACTTATCAATCCTTACACAGCATTAGTTGCTATACGTTAAGTATTAGCAATACAAAGGTTGCTATAGATACTATAATCGCCAGGACAGACCAGTAACATCCTTAAATCGACGGGCTGAATCTTTCTTTTTCTGGATTAGCTCTAAAATTTCACTGAGTGATGCGCTTTCTGAATTTAGTGCTTCATAAAGATTACGGCTGTGACGCGCTGTGTCACAAAATGCATCAACTCTTTCTTTGTTTCCCTTAACAGATATTCCTGATTGCTCGCCCATTATATACCGAGCAATGGAAACATTTAGTGTGTCTAGTTTGTTGTCCATGATGGCCTCCTAATACTAAATATGCGACCACTTAATTATGTGAATCTTCGAAGTTTAGAAGGAACTTGTGCTCGAGCTCGTCCCATCATTGCGCGAGCATCGGGTGTATTTTGATGTGCGGCCCTAGAAGCTCCAGATTGTGCTTCATTAGCGCGCTTAATTTCTTTATTAAGGCGCTCGATAAACCAATACCTTTGCCATACAGGTATGTTGTATGCCTCAACATACGTGAAGCCCATATAGTACATTAAGACGAATATCTGCTCTAAGAAGACGTGTTTAGCTTCTTGGCAATTATTCTGTGTCAGGCCAAAAAAAGTTTGCGCCCATCGGTAGGCGCACCTCCGAACTTTCAAGGCAGTGAGGACAGTCCATCCAAGACTTCATCTCAATACCCGGCTCGTTATCGTCCATGTGACGACGTAGTGTCAGTGAATCTCTAGCAGGCATGTTTCTAACAAACATGTTGATCTTTGTTTTATCATCAATGTTGTCAATTTGAGTTATTGCATACATTAACTTTGCAGTCACCAAATTATCTGCCTGCATTCCCTGCTTCTTGCGTCGCTCGGAAGCCACTGTAATTTCAGTTTCATCTTGTCCTGTCAAGAACTTATAGCGTACAGTCTTTTTCGTCACAGGCAATTTACATTCGAATACATTCGATCCTTCTGCAACTGGATTAATCTCAAGGCGCTTAATCTTGAGATCAGTAAGCATGAATCCCTGCTTTGACCTTTCACCACATGCTGGGCAGTCTACTTCAACAGAATACTCCCCGCCGTAACCGGTCACACGAATGGCAGTCATAACAGCGTTTCTATCGCCAGACAACATCTCGTCTGGGTCAATTCGCTTATCAACGATGCAAGAACGAAGAAGTTCAGTAATAACAGTTCCCTTCTTAATCAGTGTTCTTGACGTTAAAATATCTTCGTCTTTTGCTGTCATCGCGCGAATTTCAATTGTCTCTTGCCCATATAGGGGAGAGTCTGACGGATAACATCTACCTGCAGAAGGGAGTGGTACTGACTCTACAGGGATTTCGAAACCGAAATCATCCTTCATAACATCACGTCTTGGGATCGCGGCTTGTGGGCCACCCTGTCCTCCAAAGACTTCATTTCTTGATTCTCTTGTTGGCTGATCAGACACTTGCTTTATCTCCTTAAGCGCTTCTTTGCTAGCATTAGTTTAATCATTTCTTGCAAACCATGTGCTGTAAACTAAAATAAATCTAATGGGAGAGTGGGCTGAAGTAAAATAAAAAGGAGAGCCGAAGCTCTCCTTTTCAAGATTGTTGATTAGATGTGATGTTATATTAGTACTGAAGTACGCAGTTATCAAATCGAATCGATAATGAAACTTCCGTTGCATCTTCTGCACCGTAGTCCAAGTCACCGAAAGTTGCGTTCGTAAGGAAGCATCCCTTAAGGTCCCAAAGCTCAACAACCGTTCCCACAGGATCAAGAAGCTTAAGCTGGCAGTCACGCTTATAGAAATCAGCGTAGCCGGCGCGTCCGGATACAGACTCGAAGTGGGTTCGCACCCATTCCATAACCTGTTGCGCTCCAGAAGGTGCGATCGGATCGTGTAATGTTACTGAAATCGCCTCAAACTTAGTCTTACCTGCAAGGTAACGAGTTGAGTTCATATAAGGGATTTCCTGCTCCGCAATGGTAACTGTGGGTCGAGCAGCAGTCTTCATCAGGAAGGCGTCGATGCCTTCGATAGCGAAGACCCACCGAAATTTTCTTTTCGGCTCAAACTTATTGGGTAGCATGTCTGTGACTGAAAGCGTCTCTGCCATTTTCTTATTCTCCTAAAAAGCCTTAGACGTATCTAAATATCGCCGTCATCTAGTTTTTATATCTCCGCACCTTGATTGGTCACAACAAAATCAAGTGAGATGAACTCGACCGAACGTGTCGGCTGCAAGAAGATCTTTCCTCGGATTGTGTTGTTCTCAACGTCTGCTTGAGTTGTTGTTGTTGTGTCTATCTGAACTTTGAACCTATCCAAACCTTGCTGTGCTTGAATTTGCTGCAAGATAGGATTAACTGATGCTGAGAATCGCGCAAGTGTCTCTGCTCTGTTTGGCTCGAACAGAAGACCATTTGCAACTCTCTTCACCCGACGCCTAATCTCAATGAGTAGACGTCGTACATTTACTCGATCCAGAGCACTTTCAGCTGCCTGAAGAGTTTTCTGACCGAATACCACTACTCCCGGTGTATGCGGGAAGCTAGTAATGGGGTTGATATCGGCTTCGTACAGCGCATCTAGATTTGATCTGTTGAGTTTCACTTGTGATTCTACAACTGTCTTAAGAGCGCCTCGCGAGAAGCCGGCTGGTGCGTACCAAGGATGTGCCACTGAGTCGTTAAGAGCGAAGGCTCCGAGTACTGCAACTGATGGCGGTGCTTGCACGTTTGATTTTGTAACTGGGTCTGTTATCACGACATCAGGATAGTAAGCAGCTGCGAATGAGCTGTCCAAGTTTCTAGACTCATGATTATTGACCGTGTATGTAACAGAAGGCATTTGAACATTAGAACCTGTCATGAAAGCGTTTTCGCTATCTTTCTCTTCGAGATCCATAATGTACATCGCGTCGAATCTATCTTCGACGGCGTCGATTGCATAATCTGTAACAGCATTGTGACGAAGTCCTGGAATTGCCAAGAGCTGAATGTCAACATCAGCCTTCTCTTCGATTACATCGATCGCCTTTCTATAGGCTGCGATAGTCGAACCAACGACACCTCCCTGATTTGCTTCATCATCATACTCACGGCGTGCCGCGATATCTGTTAATTCTGCCTTTTGTCTATCGAAGATGTTAAGGCCGTCGAATCCACCCTGTGCGAACACGGAGAACTTAAGGTACTTGCGGCTTGGCAAGTGGTTGAAGTCCTTAGATGGATCAAGGAATCTTGTAACATCAGATGGGTATTCTGTTCCATCGGCGTCTGTCAGTGTAGAAGTCTTAGTAGCATTTCTACGATATACAGCGGCACCCCATCTATCAGCAATAGGACGATCAGTAGAACCAGTTGACACCTGAACATTTTCTAGGGTGAACTTGTTCTTGTTGAAGACGTCGCAGTCTAGAACGACTGTTCCATCATCAGCCTTTCCGCTGTTATTTCCTACGGACATGTTTCGCCACGTATCGTGGAATCGTGGGAAGTACTTAGTGAACGATGCCAGCGAAGGATCTACCTTAGTGGACTGATTTAAGTCCTTAGCATTGTCTTGAATTTCCCACTGAACACCCCAGCAGAGTGCAGCATTTAGCTTCTTCTTGAGGCCTTGTCCCTGTACAAGATGGTTTCTCATCGGAATTGGGCGCTCCTTCAAGCATGCTAAGTCTGCCAACGCGAGGCCCACGGATCCTGAAATTAGTCCCTTAACAAGGAATTCGCTTCCGTCTGTAGTTCCACTGGTTACTAAGTGGTGTGGTCCTTCGAACCCTACCGGGATTGCTTCATCAGCAATTGAACCGCGCTCTACTTGAGTGTGAACCTCAACTCTAATGTATCTAGAAGCGTTAGGATGTGAGCCTTCGATACGAAGCTTTTGACGTCCCTTAGGTTGATCAAAATCATAGTACATGTTAAGATCACCAATTACACGAGCGATATATCGATCGGATGTGGGATCTAAGCTAAGGCCACGGAAGGCCTCAAGAACTACTTGATCTTGATCGTTGTCATAGAAGTCACGAACCAAGAGGTCGAACTTACCAAAGCTCTGATTATTATTGTTGCTAGCAGCAATATTCTCAATGGTGATCTTGAACAAGTCATTTGCTCTTGCACCATCATCTAAAGCATGGACTCGGAAAATCTTCTTGTTTCGTCCACCAAATTTTTGTGAAATAAACCACGGAGTATGTGCAGTTCTAAATCTGTCTTCGAATCCTTCGTAGTTTACCTGAGATGCGTCTCCTGAGTTTCTTCCTCTAGTTCCTGTGACCAAGAGAACCGATTCATTTGTATTTCCTGCCGTGGCTCTTCCTGTAGCATCAGGGACCGCGATAGAAGGATGAATATCCCAGTTGGCATAAAGAAGGTGGCCCGCTTCTTGCATCTTTTCTGGGTCTGTATTGAGCACGTTCTTAAAGTGATCAGCAGCAGTTGGATCAAGAGAAGCAGTGATTACGTTGCTGTATTGAGCTGATGGCACGTGGCCGTTGAGCAGCAAGACAAACTTTTGCTTGCCATTTGCAACATCACATGTTCCTACACTAGCACCGGCGTCGAGAGCGGCACCAAATTGCCACTGAGCCGCTACAGTTTGTGAAGGTGAGTTATTGGCTGCGTTTGTTGACGAAAGCGCGAGTGCCACACCAGATGCCGACATTAAAACTCCGCGAAGAATTGGGAAGGCAGCCGAGGCACCTATATCAATTCCAGCATCAGAAATAACTGTAGACGATGCCTTTTGTGTCATAAAGGCACCCAAAAGGAATGTTCTTCCGAGAGCACCCGGGGTACAATTAGCGTTCCCTAAAGCTGCTCCTCTTAAAGCATATCTGTTGTAACCCACCAGGCCGTTATCCCAAACTTGCTGAGCTCCTACTACGAAGCCCGCGTTGTTGACACGTCCTGAGTTGTTTCCGCCTGATTGACGCTGCTTTGCGTCACCGACTCCCAAAACTCTTACATAAGTTCCGGCGCGGGCATTTCGCATCCACTCGTTCATAGCGAGAGGACCAAATTTCTTCCCGTCGGTGGCACCAAATTCTGCAACAAAATCTTGATATGTAGCGAATGTTATGGGTACGAAAGCACGACCCTTCTGAGCGGTGCCTATCACTCCAGCGGGTGTACCTTGTGGTCTTAAAGTTGTAGGTCCAGAGAGATCAATCTCTCTTGAACTTACGCCTGGGCTCTTAAATGTCAGCTCGGCCATCTGCTTATGCTCCTAACTGTGCGTGTGCGTCTGTCATCAGAATATACGTATTCATTACTCGAACGATACCCCGCTGTTGGTTACTATAAAGTCGATTGCGATGAACTCAACCGCTCGGGTTGGTACAACAACGATGCGGCCGTTCATCTTGTTAGATTCGACATCTTCAGCAGAATTGTTTGTGTCATCACAGACAACCCTGAATTGCTCGACCCCTGCTTGTGCTTGAACCAGCGCAAGAAGCGGTGTTACTTGATTTACGAACCTTGCCCGCGTCGCTCCATTATTTTGCTCAAAGAGAAGCTTATTAGCAACTGCTGATACCAGCCTCTTAACTTCAAGCAAAAGCCTTCTAACGTTAACTCTATCAAGCGCTGATTTCGCCATCTGAAGCGTCTTCTGACCGAATATTACGAATCCTCCTGATGGGAAGACTGCGATTGGGTTGATTCTAGCATCATATAGCGCATCTCGATCGCCTGCATTAAGTCTAACGTCAACATTCGCTACTGCCTCTAGTGCTCCTCGATTGAAGCCGGCAGGTGCGAACCATGGATATGCGACCTTGTCGTTAAAGGCCAAAGCACCCAATGCTACTACAGAGGGAGGAACTTTAACGTTCTGGCGGTTAACTGGATCACTCAGATATACATCTGGGAAGTACGTCGCGGTGTAGTTATTGTCGAGTGCTCTTGATTCGAACTGCTCAGCTGATTCTCTTACGTCGACCTTTTCTGTTGAATCATCGAAGAGACGCAGTGCGTTCTTGTCGTAATTGAGCATGTCCATCAAGTAGATTGCCATGCTGTAATCTTTGACCTTGTCCATTGTGTAGTCAGAGATAAACGTGTCTCTCATTCCTGGAATTGCGAGAATGTTTATGCGTGACGCCATTGGATCAGTCATAATATCTACAGCAGCTCTAAATGACTTAACAATGTTGTTTTTCTTACCTGTTCCGGAAAGAGATCCGTCATTGGTTCCTACCAGACCAAGTCCACCGCTAAATGAGTCGCCGGCTTTTCCACCTGTATCAGATGAAGTTGCTCGATCTTTCATAAGACGACAGTCCTTGTCAAGGAGGTTGACTCCATCGTATCCGCCGTAGAAGCATGTGCTAAACTTGGCGAAGTCTTGGAATCTATTGAATACCGTTGAGGATGAATGAACTAGAGTTGCTAGTGTAATTCTTCCGGAACGAATTGTGTCGTGAATTGTGTAATCAGAAGCATCCCATTGACCGTTACGAAGATATACAGCTTCAAGCATGTGATCTTTTGCTGTTCCGGTCACATCGGTAATATGCCCTGAAGTCAACTGATTTTGAAGAGCAACACGTGCCAGGGTGAACTTGTTGTTGTTGAACAAGTCTGCGCCTGATCCTGTTACCAGTGTATCAAGCTCTTCAATTCCCTGGAACTTGGTATAAGCTGCAACCAGTGGATTGGGTAGCGCACCAATGTTTGTATTAAGAATTGCTTCCGAGACAGATCCCTGATCGGCTGAAGAGGTCACTGGCAATCTTTCAAACTTAACACCCCAGTAGAATCTGGCATCTACTCTTTCGTTGGTTCCTACTTGACCCACAGCGAATGATGTAGCAGTTGAAATTGCTCCGCGCGTGCACTTAAATCTGAACGGCATCGGAGGAACAATTGAACCGGTTAGCGCTGTTGCAGCAAGGCCGGTCAATCTCTGGGGAGCTGCACTTCCAACCGCGTTATTATCTGCATCGGTCAGATTTGAAGCACCAGGTGAATCGTTTAATGAGTTAACTGTCTTAAGAACGGGAATACCGCGGAAGCCGAAGGGTAAGCATTCTTCTGGAGCTTTTCTTAGCTCAACGTTGTCGTGCATAACGACTCTTACTCTTGACGACTTGTTCGGGTATTTGCCCTGAACTACTAGACGACGCTCGTCATCGGCGTCTGCATCAAAGTTATAAAAGACCTTCTTATCACCGATTTTTCGTGCAACGTAATTCTCGTGAGAAGGATCAAGGTTACACTCAGGATAGTATTCCAAAATCTCCATGTTGAGATCAGTGTCGCTAAACTGGCGAATCTGCACATCAAATGTTCCAAACGGATTTTTAGGATCTGAAGATTTACGAAGGTTTGCGATAGAAACCTTGAACTTGTTATTTGCGTATGCACCGTCAGAAATCGTCTCCAGGTGGAAGAGGTCAAACTCTGCGTCACCGAAGGGCTGTGAGATAATTGATGGTGTTCTTGGTGTTGTGTATCTTTTGTCGAATCTGCCGAACAGCTCTCTATAGGTTGATGATGTATCGTAACCCGTAGTAGTAGTTTCGCCAGAACCTGAAAGGAGGCCTACAGATCCAGCAGCAGTTGCAACATGTGCAATTTCGTCTTCAACAGCATAATCCAAGTAAAGAAGGTGCTCTTCTTCTTGGAATCTGTCCGGATCCGTGTTCAGAACCTTAGAAATGTATCTTCCGCTGTTCGGGTCTAGCGATACCTTGTATTCTCGAACACCAGCATTGCTGTTATCATTTGCCCATGAGGCACCTGAAGATGATGTCAGTGCTAACTTGAAGTAATTGTGCCCAATACCATCGGTATCACCCACAGTCGCAACAAAGTTTGCTGCAGCAGCATAGCTTTGATTGTGGTCTAGAACTTCAAATCTAGATCCTGTTGCAGTAAAAAGAACCGCTCTGACAAGATTTACCTTATCATCGCCACCCGACAACCTCTCTTTGAAAGAATCGTTATCTGTAAAGACTGGGAATCCTGCGTCTTGGCTTCCGTTTCCATCAGCTCTTAAGTTGTGATTTGCAACAAGAATCTGTACGGCGCCAAAGTGGCCTTTTCCTACAGCGGCATCGCCGGCGGCGATTGCTGTACCCTGAACCTTGAATCCAGCGTTCTGAACGTATCCGCCCTGTGCTGTATTCGATCTATGTGTATCTGTTTCGTTTGCACCTGCCCCCAGGACCCGGAGGAAAGTTACTGAGTTTTTATGCTTCAAAAATTCTCTGACTGCATAGGGACCAAATCGATCTGAACTTATCGATCCAAACTTGGTTTCAAAATCTGCCAAAGAACCCACCGTTACTGGAACGAAAGCAGGTCCCTTTTCTGCTGTACCTATTACGCCCGCCGGGGTCCCGAGCGGAGTTGCGCGTCTTGCAGAAAGATCAATTTCCTGCTCAAAAAATCCTGGTGATCGGAATGTCTGCTCGGCCATCGAAAGTATCTCCTTA
>MDTE01031972.1_pt1 | contig 48551 bp, 41 predicted proteins | sample 811231 | NCBI WGS metagenome assembly MDTE01 (sample SAMN05326651, study PRJNA326480) | marine metagenome | isolation source: seawater | place: Indian Ocean: Red Sea | collected 2010 | reverse complement strand
TCAGCATCGTCCACCACGATGAACGCGTCCCGGAGCTCGTTGGGGATCCGCCTGGGCAATCGTCTTTCGAAACCGATGTGAACCCAGTTTGTGGCCGCCTGGGCGAGCAGTGTTTCGACCGAATCGCTCGCTTCATCGATTGAAGGATCGCGTCGGACGATGCGGTATCGTCTGAGTGACGTCAGTTTCTTGAAGTCAGCGACCCAGGTGACAACGACAATGTGGTCACCTTCCCATGCCGGTTGCAGGTATTCGATCTCGTGGTGACGAACAACCCAGCCTGCACCCGATTCACGGTATCGATCGGGTGGCCAGCCCTGGGCCGAGGAATGGGCCAGGGCCGCATCCTGCATCCACCGCACGTAAGAGACGTTGCCAGCGTGTCCCTGCGCGTCGATGTCGTCAGAGGCGACCTCGAGACTGTGTTCGAAGATGGCGGGCATGCAGACTGCTGTCCACGTGCGGATTACTCGGTCTCGAGAACGCGCCGCAGTCGATTGGAGAGTCGATCGGTGCCGGAGCCCAGAAACTCCTTGACCTTTTCTCCCTCCACGTAGACCAGGTTGAAAGGGAGATCCTTGAGATCAGCCAGCCACGGGTTGGCTTTCTTGAAAGCCCCGAGCCCCGGTTGATCAAGCAGGAGTTTGCCGAAGCGAACGGACGTCCACTCGGTTCCACCGTCGAGAAACGCACCGAGTTCCTCGGACCAGGCGGCGCAGGCCGGGCAGTCGCTCTTGCCGAGCATGAGGACTGCAGCCGGCGCCGCGAGGAACTCTTCCCAGTTCTCTCGCGTGATTGTCTCGAGGCGACTCACCCGACGAACTCGTCACCTTTCTTCCAGTCGGCGCCGCAGAGGCCGCCGCTCTGGAGAGCCTGCACGGTGCGTAGCACCTCCGACGGGCTCCGGCCGACTCCGAGATCGTTGACGGCGATGGAACGCACGACGCCCTCGTTGTCGACGATCACGGTGCCGCGGTAGGCCGCTCCCAGGTCCTCTTTCAGCACTCCGAAAGCGCGACTGACGGCGTGCGTCGTGTCGGCCAGCACGGGGTGGGTGATTTCCTGGGGAAACGTCTCGCGGCAGCTGAACCACGCGTTGTGGCTGAAAAAGCTGTCTGTGCTGCAACCAATCACCGCGACGTCGTCGTCGGCAAAGTCCTCGGCCAGCTCCTGGAATGATCGGATTTCGGTCGGGCAGACGAAGGTAAAATCCAGTGGATACCAGTAGATGACGTACCACTTGCCAGCGTAGTCACTGCTGCTGACAGTCTGGTCCTCTCCATTGACGTACGCCGATGCACTCCACTCGGGTGCCGTTTGTCCCACCAAGCTCATGTCCAGGGTCTCCCAGGTTGTGATGTGCCACTCGGGAGAATCGATTCTTCCGAGGGCCAGAAAACAGGACGCGACCGTCCCGGCTGGCTACACCAGCTCAAGGACCCGCCGCGAGAAGGCCGCGTGAGGGTGGATAACCGGATTCGAACCGGCGACCTCCAGAACCACAATCTGGCGCTCTAACCAACTGAGCTATATCCACCACGGGCGCCGAAGCCGGTAGACAATTCGGTTTTCCGGCTGGACGGGCAAGAATAGCCGTTGCCTCTTGGCCATGCAACAGACGGGGTTTGGAGCCGGTCGTGCACAGACGCCGTCAGCTGTAGCGATCAGAGACGCCTCGAAACCTCTCGGCGGGCGGCTGAGATTTGAAGATCTCGGCACGCTGTGGATGGTGTCGTGGTACTGCCGAGGCGGATCGGCGATGCAAATCCCGGAGATCCTAGAACGCCTGGCAGCAGGGGATCGCGGGAGTTGGCAGGAACAACCTGCCGATCAGCGGCAGGGGGAGACGGTCAGAGCGGCGGAATGCCACTCGGCCATTGACAATGACTGCCGTCACGTGCGTGCTGTGTTCGAAGGGGTCGCCGTCATACAGGACGAGATCGGCGATCTTGCCTCGTTCGATGCTGCCACGCTGCTTGTCGATGCCGAGCACTCGCGCGGCATCGAGCGTGATGGACCTGAGGGCCTGGTCGAAGCCAAGGCCATAGGTCATGGCGATGGCGGCCTCATATCTGATCACTCGTGACTTGGGCACGTAGCCCTCGACTCCGCTGCCAATCGAGATGGGGGCGCCCTTGCGGCCGAACGCGGTTCGCAGCGCCGCGGCATTTCCGAGGAAGCTGTTGAAGGTCTCGAGTCCCCCGACGCGCTGCATCGTCGGATGAACGATGACCGGGACTCCCGCGCTGGCCAACTGTTCACGCACGAGGTAGCCTTCGGTCGCCATCGACAAGACCGGCTTGATGCGGAATTCTCTCGAGATTCTCAGTGCGGTCAACAGGTCGTCGGCACGATGAGCACAAAAGACACCCTGGATCTTGCCGTCGAGCAGCAGCCCAAGTGCCTCCAGCTTGAGATCTCTTGGTGGTGCTGGTGCGTCGTCGTCGGCCTCACGGATCTTGCGGCGGTACGTCGAGGCCTGGGCCAGTGCTTCGCGGATGAGTGCGGCGGTCCCCATCCGGGTTTGTGGCTTTTGTCCCGAATAGGTCTGCTTTGGGGCCACACCCAGGTTGAAGGCCATGGCGTGCGGAAAGCGAATGGTCATCTCTTCGGGATCGATCCCGTGTGTGCGAAAGACGCCGGTGAGGCCACCGATGGCGTTGGCTCGACCCGGTGACGCATGAATGGCCGTGACACCCTGCTCAAGCAGAAAGCGGAGTAGTGGCTCTGCGGGATTGAAACCATCAAGAACGCGGGCGTCCGCCTGGTTGGGGTCACTGGTTTCGTCCTGATCTTGGTCGGCCGGGATGTTGTATTCACCCGAGAGCGGCACGATGGTGTGTGTGTCGATCAGCCCCGGAGTGATCTCGGCGGCGGTGAGCACGGGGGCATCACGCGGAATCTTCACCTTGCCGAGAGAGCCCACCCGATCGATGCGACCATTGCGGACGACGATGACGGCATTCTCGATGGGAGGGCCAGCGACCGTATGGACGCGACCGGCGTGGATGACAATCGTCGTATGCTTGTGCGTCGGAGGTATGGAGTCATCGCCAACCGCAGGGGCCTCAACGCGCGGTCGCGCCGAGACCCGAACGGACGGGCCGGGCACGAGTTCTCGACGGGGAAGGCCGAATCCGCCGACCTGGTACAGGCGATCGCGGGTGTCTTCAAGATCAAAGACCTTGGTGCCATCGATCCAGGTCTGCAAAACCCGCGTGTAGACGCTAAAGGGCTTTCCGCTGAGCACCACAAGATCGGCGTCTTTCCCGACCTCCAGGGAGCCGACGCGGTGATCGAGCTTCAGGGCCTGGGCCGGATAGAGTGTGATCGCCTTGAGAGCGGTTGCGACATCAAGACCGCCCCGGACCGCGGCGGCTGTGGTTCTCAGGAAAAACCGGCTCTCCGTGACGGGGTCGTCCGTGTTGACATGAACTTTGACGCCGCGTCGCGTCAACTCCAGCCCGCAACGCTCCACGAAATCGACGACCTCCGCCTTGCCCCCGGGGCTGTCGACGATCGTCATCGAGACCGGGACTCCCGCGGCGGCGACCTGATCGATCACCTTGTAGGCTTCGGTGCCGTGCTGGATCACCAAGTCGAATCCGAATTCTTTCTTGAGCCTCAGTACGGTCAGGATGTCATCGGCCCGGTGCGTGTGAAAGTGAACCGTGCGGTGTCCGGCGAGGACTTCGACAAGCGGCTCGAGCGAGATGTCCCGATCTGGTGGCGTGGCGTCCTTGTTCCTGACTCTGGCTTTCTCATACGTGGCCCACTTGGCCCGGTAGGCGTTTGCCTTGACGAATTCTGATCTCTGCAGGGCTGCGATCTTCATGCGGGTGACCGGAGCCTGGCCCTTCTGGCCGTAGGACCGCTTGGGATTCTCGCCATTGGCCATCTTGAGCCCGCCGAAATGCCCGTCGGGGCCAAACCACATCTGTTCGGGGCTGTTGCCTCGCAACTTTACATAAACCGTCTGGCCACCGATGACGTTGCCGCTGCCAGGCATCACGTTGGCCGTGGTGATGCCCCCGGCATGTGCCATGCGAATGCCGGGGTCAAAGGGGTTCAGCGAGTCGAGAGCGCGGACGATCCCCTGGACCGGACCACTTCTCTCGTTGCCATCACTGTTGGCCTTCTCGAGCGGTCGCGTGGCCACTCCGAGGTGGGAGTGGCTGTCGACGAGTCCCGGAATGATGACCTTACCCGACACGTCGATTATCCGGGCGCCGCGGGGGATCTTGACCTTCTCGGTGGAGCCCACCTGAGAGATCTTTCCTGCTCGGATGACGACCGTCCCGTTGGGAATCGAGGGGCGGCTGGCGGGGAGCACTGTTGCTCCACGGAATGCGACCACATCATTGGCCGCCGCTCCGACAGGCATGGGGCACAGGCTGAGTGTCGCCATCAGCAGCCATGCGAGAGGAGGGGTGGTGCCGCTCCGGAGTGAGCGGAGGCGTTGAGAGACGATGGGCACTTGGAAGGCTCCTGTCCCGGGTGGGAAATGGCGCATGTGACTCGCAGGGTGACCGCAGGGCCTGTACACACCAGACGTGGTGTGCCGTATCGTGCGGAGCGACATCCTGTTTTTCAAGCTGTGGCGGCTGACTTCAAGCGGCCGACTTGAGTCGTCCGTTGGCGTCGGCATCTCTGGAGAGCACGGCGACAACAGATTCGAGGGCGTCGATCGTCTCGGCCCGCGATCCCCCCAGGGCCCTGAGCAGGTGCTTCCATTGCTGGTCGACCAGGTCCCGTGTCGGCAGAGTTGCGTGGGACCGGTAGATCTGCTGGTGAATCTTGCGGGCCCCGAGTTCTCGGTCGTAGAAGAGCGTTTCGGTCAGCTTCTCGCCGGGCCGGATTCCCGAGAAAATGATGTCGATATCGTCGGGGTACTTGAGCCCGGACAGTTCGATCATGTCGCGGGCCAGGTCGAAGATCTTTACTGGTTGGCCCATGTCGAGAATGAGCACGTCTCCGGACTCCCCGATGGCGCCTGCCTGGAGCACCAGTTGCACCGCCTCGGGAATGGTCATGAAAAACCTCTCCATCTCGGGATGCGTCACGGTCACCGGGCCGCCCCTGGCGATCTGGTCACGAAATGTCGGGACAACGCTCCCGGCCGAATCGAGCACATTGCCAAAGCGGACGATCATCATCCGGGATGACGATTCGGCAGTCACAGCCTGGAGATACTTTTCGGAAACGAATTTCGTGGCGCCCATGATGCTCGAGGGATCCACGGCCTTGTCAGTCGAGATGAGCACGAAGGCGTCGACGCCGAACGCATCGGCCAGGTCGACCATGGTCCGGGTACCACCGACGTTGTTGGCAATCGCCTGTTGCGGGTTGGATTCCATCAGCGGCACATGCTTGTATGCGGCCGCGTGAAAGACCAGTTCGGGCCTGTACTCGGACATGGCCCGGCTCATCACTTCCCGGTCAACGACGCTGCCGACGACCGGAATCACGGGTGTGGCCGATAGACCGGCGAGTTCGTTTTCAATGTGGAAGATCCCCGTCTCGGAGTGATCGACCAGTACCAGCTTGTGCGGCTCGAAAGCCACGATCTGCCGACACAACTCCGATCCGATGCTCCCCGCGGCTCCGGTGACGAGAACTCGGCGGCCCGAGACGAGTTGCCTGATGGCATCACGGTCGAGATCCGCTGGGTCTCGCCTGAGCAGGTCGGTGATGGTGACATCTCTCACGGTCGGACGCCTGGCTTCATCCAACAGGCTGCCGGCGGTGGGGATGACCTGAACCCGGACGCTTGTTCCCGCGAACATCCGAATCAACTCACGGACCGTGTCACCACATGCCGTGCTGGGAACCAGGACGAAATCAGCACGGTGCTTGCGGGCGAGCTTGAGCCAGTCGGTGTCCAGGACGCCCTGTGCAGCGAGTGGCAGGACGGGGATTCCGGCGATCAGCGTCTTGCCACCGCTCGTGGGTTGGTCGACAAAGCCGACAACGCGGACGGCCTGCCCGGAAGCACCGAGGCTCCTGGCGATCGCCACGGCGTCGGGGTTCGCTCCGAGCAACAAGGCGCGACGCTCGTGGCGGGCAAGATGTGCGCCTTCACTGACCACGCGAATCGCCACCCGCAACAGGCCCACCGCCAGGACCGAAAGCATGACGTCGATCAGTAGCACGGTGCGAGGCAGCGGGAGGGGGCCCAGGAAGAGGCCAAGTGCCAGGAAGACGATTCCGCCGGCGACAGCACTGCCACCGATCAGGCTGAACAGGTCACTGACCGTTGTATAACGGTATGTCCGCCTCCATTCTCCAGTGGCCAGGCAGATCGCGAACTTGATGCTCAGGACGACCGGCAGGCCTGACTGGATGACCTGTCGGTAAATCTGTGGCAGGTGGAAGTCAAACCTGAGCAGAAACGCGGCGACAAAGCACAGTGCGTAAATTGTGGCGTACGTCGGAAGAATCAGTGCCAGGCGTGTACGCATCGGCGGCAGGTACCGAGACCGCGACCGCGCCATGAGGAGACGAGCCGGGGAAGTCGATATGGGAGACTGGGGAGAGAATGAGAGTGCAGGCGGGTTGATAGCTCAATCCCGGTGGTGCGGTCCAGAGCAGTCCACCGGCCACGACCTCGTGGGCTTGAGGTTTCCCGTCGCTCGGTGAGCTGCTCAGTTCCGATCCCATGGCAGCTTCATCGATGGCCGGTTCACATACCGTCTCATTCCGAGCACCAGACGGCCGCCGGCGCCGGGAGCCAGGCGGACCTGGATGGTCGTCCCCTGGATCTCCTGTTTCGTCTCGCCCTGGGCCAAACTGGTGAACTGGTGTTCCGCATAGCCACCCGACTGGATCAGCAAGGTGCGAGAATTGAGCTGGTCCGTGTTGACCAGCGTCAGTGTGACGGACGAGTCGTTCATCGTTTCGACCAGGGCCGCCACGCCCGCGGGAAGGCCGGCCCGCAACGCGACGGGGTCGAAATAACGCACCCGGCTGTGCAACACCTGACCGCGATGTCCGGGGTGGATACCGCCGAGCATCAGCTGGATCAGCGACGAGACGCTGGCGGGATTGAACTGCATGGGGTCGTCAGCCAGCCGGGTGTCGGGGGTGGTCGTGTCGGCTCGCGAACCGGCCACCCGGCTGCGGACCCGCTCAAGATCCGCTCTCAGGGCAGAAGCCGGATAGCCGGGGTTTTTGCCGTCGAGATACGCCACCCAGCCGTTGGATCCGAACAGCTCGCGATCTGAGTCCTTCATCGAGTGATACCAGGTCTCGAAGCCTCCCGAGGTGTATGGGGACGTGGTGTAGGCATACCAGCCCTTGTCGCCATACATCCGCGGGGTCATCCGCTTGCCATTGATGACCTTGGATTGTGCGTTGATCAGCTTGATCTGCTGCCGCCAGACATCAAGGTACTTGTCGTCTCCGGTCAGGAGGTAGGCATTGGTGAAGCCAGTGTGGCCGAGATAGTGCGTGTTGCGGTGAGCGAGGTGGCCGTCCTGCGGAACGACGACCGAGAAAGCCCAGCCATACACGCCTCCGTACCACTTACCGTCTGTCGCCCCACCGATCGTCCCGTCGAGACCGATATTGGTCGGAATGATGCCCTTGTTGGCGATCGTACGCTCTCGCCAGGCGTCGACGTATTCGAGGACCCAGTCGCGGTAGCGGTCCTGGCCGGTCAGCATGAAGGCATTGACCCCCAGTGAGGTTGCCAGCAGGTTCTGGGGATGGTCGCCAACGATGTCGTTGTAGTCCTTGAAGTGGTCCAGCATCTCCTGGTAGCTCCGTTCGCCGTGCCCGAGCGTGAATCGGTTGGCAACCTCGATCGGGTCACCGGCCCAATCCAGTCCGGTGGCCTTGCGCATCAATGGGCCCCGGCTGCCATTGAAGAGGCTGCGGATGATCTTGTGCTTGGGATCGTAATTCGGAGCGCCGGGGTCTTCGTTGAGATAGAAGCCGGCAAACCGACGTACACGATGGCCAAAACGGATGTCGTTGGGGTCGGAGAGTCCCTGGAGATTGAAGACCGTCAGACCTTCGCCGTTGTGGACCCAGTCAAAGGTGACCGGAAACTCCTTGTAGTACATCCCGTCTCGCGCAAATGGGACTTCGACCGTCCGGGCGAGCGTGTATTGACGCAGATGTCCTTCCCACGCCTTCTTGTACATCGCCAGCACATCGTCATGGGCACCGAGGGCGTGGAGGATGGGCCAGTCGTTGCAGTTTTCGATCGCGTCATCCGGTCCGTCGTCGCCACCCCAGCGTTCGACACACAGCAACCATCCTCGCTCGTCGAAATACCGCTTGAAGAACTCGCGACACGCGGCGGAATTGGTCGCCAGCAGTTGTCGCTGGAGCAGTGCCCAGTCGGGAGGCGAGATCGCCTTCTTGAGCGAGACGTTGGCGGCGGGGGCCGCACCCGGCGCGAAATCGGGATGGCTCAGGCCGAGTCCACTGACCAGGACCGCTGTTGCCAGCGCCAATCGCGAGGGGAGGAGTGGTGACGGGAGCGATCGGGAGTCCAGGAGGCGACGCATCGAGAGGTCTCCGAGAAAGAATTCGGAGCCACATCGTATCGCCATGCGACGGCGTTGGCGAGCCGACCGGTTGGTGGGCTCAGCCGACCTGGTTCATTCAACAGAGGCCCGTTCTCTATGGTGCCATGTCCCAGCCGTAATTCTTCAACTCCAGGGCGAGCAGGCTGATCCCGGCGATCAGCGAGGCCACGGAGACGAACAACAGGCCGACGAAAACGTCGGGGCTGGGGCTGCTAGAGTTTCGAGGTGACATTGTCGCCCTTTGAAATGACGCCGTTCTTGGCTTTTTCGCGGACCGTGCCGACGGCCTTGTCCGCGAAGACCTGGATAATCCGGACCTGCCCGAGATACTTGGTTTTCTGGCCGCTGTTGTTGGCCGGTCGGTAGACGGTCAGGAGTTGTCCTTCCTTGATTCCGTCGTCTCCACCGATGGAGACTTCGACATAAAGAATGCGGTTGCCGATGCCGTAGCGCGATGAGACGACCTTGCCGTCAAGCGGCGGTGGCGGCGCGATGTCCTCGCTCGGCAGGGCTCCCAGTCCGCCACCCTTGCGACGCGCCTGGATCTGGGCCGTCTTGAGCTCATCGAGGAGCACGAGGTGGCGTTGCTCTCGCTGACCGATCTGGAGCGTGAGGTCGAAGTTGATGTCCTCGAGATTGCGGTTCTCACGCACCAGCAGGAGCTGCTTCTCGTGCAGAGCCTTGTTGACCTGGCGTTGCTCGATGGCCTCGTCTCGACGGAATTTCGCTTCGTCTCCCGTCAACTGGGCGACTGTCCGCTGCAGGTCGTGCTGTGTCTTGAGATCGTTCAGCTGGCTCTGCAGGTTCTCAGCCCGGTTCTTTTCACGGTCAAAGTCCGCGAGTCGTTTCTTGGACAGTGTGTCCAGAGTGTCTAGCTCCTGCTTTTTCTCGGTCTTGTAGTTGTTGAATTTGTTGAATTGTGTCTCGTAGTCCTTCTTGGAGACGGCCAGCTCTTCGGAAACATCGTTGAACTTCAGTTTCCAGTTCTGCTCGACGGTGAACACGGCTCCGGCAAATGCCATGAACAGGAGGCTGAGCACCACCTGCACGACGACAAGGATCTTCCCGATGAAGGTCATGGTCTCTCTCCATTCCCGCCACGTGGGCAGGGCTTTGGGAATTGTCCGGGCACGTGAGTCCCGGTGTTGTTCGCAATCTGTCTATGGTTGTGATGGTGCCGGCTTCTTGGGAGTGGCCGGCGTTGTTGAACCGGGCTCTGCCTGAGGCTTGGAGCCGGTCGGTTCGACCTGCTCGTACTGACCCTTGGCACCCGACTCAACGAGTTGGATCTGGCGACGCTTGAGCCGATTGACGACTCCGCGTTTGCGGACCAGGAGGTCTCGCAGCCGCTTTTGCTGTTCGTTGATCTGGTATAGGTCCGTCTTAATCTCGTCCAGTTGCGACAGCAGTCGGTAGACCTCTTCACGGCGCGACTCGTTCTGCCGCAGCGTGTTCTGGGTCTTCTCGGCCGTGGCAATGTTCTTCTTGGAGGCATCGTCGATGAACTGGTTGATCGCCGCGAGTTCGGCTGCGAGCGCGTCGCAGCGTGCGGTCATGGCCTTTTCGTCCTCGTCGATCAATTCCGACCAGGTCTTTTGCTCGGCCGCAGCCTCCTGAGCCTTCTGTTTCAGGTCAGCGATCTGGGCGATCTGCTGGTCGGCCATGTCCTTGCGGGCAGCGATTACCGTCGCCGCGAGGCTCTTGGCGCCGCTGGCGAGGTCACGGCCTCCGCGACGGGCTTTGACGCTGTACGTCGTGGTTTCGCCGGGGGTCGTGGTGAACTGATAGTCATCGGTGACCGTGTCCCGTTCCACCTCCCAGTTGGCTCCGCCGAGCAATGTCACCGACGAGATGCCGAGGAAAGCGAGGCAGAGACTGAGCACCAGGACGGTGAGGATTTTGCTGAAGTTCGTCATGCCGGGCCGCCTCCGCCTGGATGGCGTGGAGAGGGACTGGTGGGATGGGGGACGGCGTGTGTGACTCTTTTCGGCACACCATCTCTTAGAAGTATAGGCCCGCCATTTTCGGCCGGTCAATTCGGAACTGTGCTGCATTCGGAAGCGGCGCCCGCACAGTCGCTACAGGTGATACAGGCAGTCTGGGCAGGGCAAGGTGGCCGCGGAGGACAGGAGAAAGCCGATTCAGCGTCCTGGGGCGGCGCACAAAAAAAGCATGCCCGGCCGTTGGAGGAAAGAAGAGTGGCTTCCGTGCCTGAGGACCGTCCCTGGTTTGTTCACACGCTGACTGATTGAGTGAACGACAGCCTCTTTCCACGTCCATGACCGGGCATGCCCGGGGCAGGTTTTCTGCGAGATGGCCCTGTGTGGATGAGCCTGCTCGGTCGGATGCAGTTCGGTCCGTCGCAGGTATCACGCGATCTGTCAACGGACCTACTCGGTCAACTGGAGGAACAGGGGCCCGAACTCGGGCATGTCCTCTCGCAACGTCTCAACCCACGCGTCGATGTTCCAGATCTCCACGCAGATGACCGCCCCGACCAGCATCACGTCCTGGTTGGGACCGACCCCAAGAAACGACCGGAATTCGTCTGGCACCAGCAGCCGTGACCGATTGGCCAATCCCACTGTCTGGTGCCGGGTGGAGAGCAGGCGTCCCAGTCTCTGCACCTCCCCATAACGATTCTCCATCCTCCCCGCTTCGATCTTCTGACGAATCAGAGCCACGCCGGCGTCAATCCGTTCCTGCCAGTCGGCCGCTCGCCAGAGGCTGACACAACCATATCGTTCCTTCGAGATGATCGTCTGGCCGTTGTCATCCGTGACAGCCTCTGCCATCTCCGCCGGCAAGGAGACACGGAACCGTTCGTCGACGGTCCGTCGTACCTCACCGGTGATGAAGGTCTGTGGAGGCATGAGCCAGAACAGTGTCAGCGTGAACCCGGCTGGACTTGGTACCAGCCGGGTTGCGGAGGGGTTGGTGCGCGAGTAGACCAGCTGGCATCCTTGCCGGGGCCCGCTCCCGCAGGTCGCGTTTCAGCATAATGGGCAGAAAACCCATATGCAAACCAGTTGTCAAAGATCAATTGGGCATAAAACCCACAAAGAGGACTTTAGTCACGTGTCGCTGGGTTGGCAAACAGAAAAACCCCTACGACCGGAAAAAAGTGAAAATAGTCAGCGACGTGCCTCGTGGGCGCCGGCAACCGACGCGCGCAGCTTCGTCCAGGGAAGCGTGTGCCGTGGTGCGTGACAGAGAGCTAGTCGGCCAGAACAGTGACGGTCACGGTGATACGTCCACTGTTGTCCGACAAGCGGCCCCAGCGGTCTCCGCACCGGAAAAACAATTTGCCGTCGGCGGCCGGTTTGATCGTCGACTCCGTCCCCAGGTTCGCCTCGCGAGTCAACTGGTACTTGCTCCAGATCGTTCCCTTGAGTTGCCCGAGGCCCTGGCGATCTCCGTCGGCATTCACGGCAGGAGCCTTCGGGCCCGTCTGCCATGTTCCTTTGGTGGTGACCTGGTAGGACCGACCGGCCTGGACGCTGACGCGGCTGGCCTGCCATCCCCGGGCCGCTTCGACCGTCACGGTCACTGGCTTGCCCGGACGTGGTCTCCGGAACCGAGACTTCCAGTCCCAGGCACAGAGATCGACGCGGTAGCCCGGCTCAAGTGTTCTGAGAAACAACTCGTACTCGAATTCAATCTCCCGGTTCATCGTGCCCAGGACCGACTGGTAACTTGTACCGGGACGTCTTCCGAGCAGTGAGAATCCGAGTGTCCGGAATCTCTGGCCGTAGTTCGGGTTGTTCGCCAGCAGATGACACAGGGCCCATCTCTGGGCGTAGTGTTGCCATCCGTCGGACGTCTGGCCGGTGCGTGTGAGCGTCTTCACTGGTGGAGGCGTGCTCGACCTGAGGAAGCGGATGGCACCCGGGTCGGCTCGAACACTTCGGTCGTTCGCGTCTTTCCAGTATCTGCCCATCTCGGCCATCCCCTCGCTGTACCAGACAGGTCCCGAGGAGCCGAACATCTGGAAGCAGTAGGCGTGCACGGCCTCGTGCTGAGCGGCCCCGGTGTTGGCTGCCGCGTACACAACGCTCTTGGTGAAAAACACCGTTCCTCTCATGCGTCTGAGACTGATGGTGACACCGCTTCCCTGTTTCACCTTGGTGACGGCCAGCGGAGGAAGGCGGCCCGGTGGCCAGGCCTTGAGATCCTTCACCACACAGCACTCGATCAGGTGGCGATTGGGCCGCCGCCAGTAGGACGAGACGATGCTGAGCATCCGTTCGAGTCGATCGATGAGCGGCTTGGTCGTGTCGGGATCGAGATCGGTGTGGACGACGAAGTTCTTAGACCGATGTGTCACGACGTCCGCAGAGGCCACATGGGAATTGAACGGCGAGAGAACCGAGGATACGACCGGAGATGTGACGATCGCGACGAGCACGGCCATTGTCAGCACAGGTCGCGCAGGGGCCGGGTGGTCAGTCAGGTGAAGCCTGGAGATTGAGGACAATCTGGTCACGTGGCGTGGGAAACGTGGCGGGAGGCCGACGGCAGGTGAGACGGGGGGCCGGACGGGGAAGCTACCAGAGCCCCTTGATTCTACGCCGGATCTCGCTGGCGGTCACGTCGGCTGAGAGGTCGTCGTCGAGCAGGTCGTGGCCGCCCAGTTCACGGGCCGGTCGTCGCTCACAACATGCAAGCACGTCACCGGTCAGGAACCGGCTCAATTGCGCGAACCCGTGGGCGTCGCTACGGCGTCGGCCCCGGAAGTAGTAACGCTGTGGGTAGCAGACAAACAGGCGATTCTTGGCTCGCGTCATCGCCACGTACAACAGCCGCCGTTCCTCTTCAATTTCCTCGGCATCGCCGGTGGCCATGTCCGAGGGGATGTTGCCGTCGGCGGCGTGCATGACGAACACGCTGTCCCATTCCAGGCCCTTGGCGGAGTGAATCGTCGAAAGGACCAGGAAGTCGTCATCGAGCAGCGGTTCTCCGGCAAAGTCCTGCGTGGAGGAAGGAGGGTCGAGCGTGATTTCGGCCAGGAATCGGCTGCGGTCGTTGTAACGCGTGGCGAGTTGCTCGAGTTGTTCGAGGTCGCGGACGCGGGCTCCGGCGTGGTCATAGCGAGCCTCCAGCAACGGCGTGTAGAACTTCCGTACTTGGTGCAGCTCGGCCGATACGTTCTGTTCCTCCTGGTTGTCACCGGCGAGGTTCTTGAGCAGCCTCATCATCTTCGGCCAGATCTGTTCGGACGGACCTGGTGGCTTGATGTCATCCCAGGCGCTGATCATTCCTCCCGCCTCGAGCAGCGTCTCGACCAGGCGACCGGCCCGGACCGGTCCGACCCCAGGCAGCAGCAACAGCATTCTCGTCGCCGCAACCCCATCACGGGGGTTGTCGACCAGTTTCAGGAATGCGAGGAGATCCTTGATGTGAGCGGTTTCGAGGAATCGTAGGCCGCCGTATTTGTGAAACGGGACGTTGCGGCCGGCGAGTTCCACTTCCAGGGCGAGACTATGGTGCGAGGCCCGAAACAGCACAGCCTGGTCCTTGAGAGCCACTCCCTCTTCCCGCCGCGCCAACACCTCATCGACGATGAACTCGGATTGCTCGTCTTCGTCGATGCAGTCAACCAGCACCGGTCGTTCTCCATTAGTCCGATCCGACCAGAGTGTCTTGGCGTGCCGTTGGCTGGATGCGGCGATGACGCGGTTGGTGACCTCCAGGATAGGCTGCGTGCTGCGGTAATTCTGTTCCAGCGGCACAACCGTCGTTCCCGGATAATCGTCCGGGAAATCGAGAATGTTTCGGATGGTGGCGGCGCGGAACGAGTAGATCGACTGGGCGTCGTCACCGACCGCTGTCAGCCCGGCTCCGGCCGGACACAGGCCCGCCAGCAGCCGTCCCTGCAGCCGGTTCGTGTCCTGGTATTCATCGACCAGGACGCAGTCAAAGAGCTTTCGGACGGCAGGGCCGGCAGCGGGATCCTCAATCAGGGCGTCCCAGAAAACCAGCAGGTCGTCAAAATCGAGGCTGTGCTGGATTTCTTTCCGATCGGTGTAGGCGGCGAACAGTTCGGACAGGTCGTCGAGGTCTTCGACGCACCACGGAAACGCCTTCTCGAGGATGTTCTTCAGACTACTCTGGGTATTGACGACCCGGCTGTAGATCGCCGCGCATGTTCCCTTCTTGGGAAAACGGCGGCCGGTCTCCCCGAGTCCCAACTCGTTGCGGAGTGACGCCATCAGATCTTCGGAGTCGCCGCGATCGAGGATCGAAAACTCGGTCGGCAGATCGATCAGTTTGCCGAATCGTCTCAGTAACCTCGTCGCGATCGAGTGAAACGTTCCGCCCCAGAGTCGCGTCGATCCGGCCGCTGTTCCGGACCTCGTGTTGTCGAGTTGTCTCAGGATGGCTTCAACCCGCCTGAGCATCTCGGCGGCGGCACGCCGGGTGAATGTCAGCAGCAGGATGCGAGATGGATCTGTGCCCTCGTGGATCAGCCAGGCGACGCGATGTGCCAGGGTCGTCGTCTTGCCGGTGCCGGCCCCCGCGACAATCAGCAGCGGTCCATGTCCGTGACAGGCCGCCTGTCGTTGGGGGGCGTTCAATTCCCCGAGGACGGCGTCGATCGAAGAAGATGTCTCGGACATGGGCTGGACGTGACAGGTGGTGCTCGGCCGGCAAACTCCCGGGGCCGCCCCATCATGCCCGACGGGACCGGTCAGCGGAAGTCGTCCCGAGGTCCTTGGGGCCGCGTGGCCGCTTGGGGCTCCGGCGGTTAGGATGTCGAACATGTCCCTGGGAATCGTCAGCAATTGCTTCAAGTGTCAGCTGGACGAGGGTGAGAGCCTGGCCGGATTGGTCATGGAGTCGACCCGACGGGGCTACTCGGTGATCGAGTTGCGCCAGGGGTGTCTCGGCGACGGCGAGTCTCCTGGGACACTTGTTCCACGGCCAGACGCGCTGGCAAATCTCACGGCGGACTGTCCAGGTGTCACCTGGGATCTGGCCTTGGGGTATCCCTGCATGGATCCGAAGACGGACGGGGCCGACGAGATCTTTGCCGCCGGTTGCGAGTCGATCAGTCGCCTGGCGGGCGAGGGCATGGCACATCTTCGGCTCGTGGATCTGTCCACAGATCACGCGGGTGTGAATCCGGCCGACGCTGCAGCGTCGATCGGCCGCCTGTTCAGGCGAGTGCGGGAAGTCGGTGGCCAGCTCTCTATCGAGCATGCCCGCGAGTCCTGGGCCTGGTTCATCGAGGTCTTCAGTCGGGCTCACGACGACGCCGGAGTCGATCGGGATCGGCTGAAGATTTGTTTCGATCCCTGCAACCTGCTGGTGGCACCGGATCGGCCTGATCCTGCGGAGGTGACAGCCGGTCTTGACCCGGAGCTGGTGTCGATGATTCACATCAAGCAGAGACGAGACGGCCAGCCCTGGCCGGCGGTGGCCGAGGGCGAGGTGGACTGGGAGTCTGTGATTCCTGCCATCAACGCGATGCACGCCGGCCGGGGATTCGACGGTCCGTTGCTCTTCGAAGTGGCTCCCAGCCGGGACGTGTGGGATTTTCTCTCCGGGAGCCGTGTCTACCTGCAACGACTCGGTCTCGAAATGGGAGTCAACAGTGACTTGGAGTGAAACTGATTCTCAGACGCGCGAAGCGGCCCGCGGTGTCAGCACGATGACCCTGGTGCTGGGTTGCGTGGCGGGATGCGTTCTCGCCCCGGCGACGCGGGCCGAGGACGGGATGGTGCCGGTCGGTACCAGAGTGGCGAAGCTGGTAGAAGGAATGAGGTACGGCCCGCTGCGACGCCTGGACATCGGGGTCACGCGACGCGGCACGTTGATTCCGTCGCTGGTGTCTCCCGAAGATCTCGATCCTCACACGCCGAAAACGCGGATCCTGCTGGTGAATTTCGGTGGCGTCACGAAGCCCGAGCGATCGGTCGGTGGAGCGTTGAAGTGGTTTTATGAGTCCCCGGACGCGGAGCCGTTCCGCGCGAGATTCGTCCTGTCAGCGGTGCCAGTGGCAAATCCCGACGGCTGGGCAGCAAGACGAAGCGGTTCGAATCTCTCCGGCGGCACCCCCGACGCGGCGTACCCACCGCCGGGGTCTGCCTACAACGACCCCAGGAATCCCGAAGCGCAATACCTGTGGCGATGGATCGGAATCTCGGCACCGGATCTCGTGATCGAGATCGGGAGTGGCAGCACGGTGTCTTGGTTTGTGCCGCGGACCGGGCTGTCGGAAATGCGCCCGCTGTTGACGCTCGGACCGCCGCTGGCAGCGACACGCGAATTGTCCTCACGGTTGCCCAGACACAATCCGTCGGGCACGGGGCCAGTCCCGGCGGTTCGCCTCGACGAGCATCCCGATCGTGTGGCGGTGCGACTGAAGGAGTTGTTCGAGACCGGTTTCCGTGGACCGTCGCCCGCTCGCCGGGAAATCCAGGACCGCCTGCGGCGCACTCCCATCCAGATCGCCACGCAACTGTCCGGAAAATATGGTCATGAACTCGGGACCGTGGCCTACATTCCGGCCCTGGCGATGGTCGGTCGTATCCGGCTCGGACAACTGATTGAGGATCCCAGCCACCTGGCCGATGTCGAGCGGATCGTTGAAGTGTACGTGCAGGGGACGAAGCCGTCGGTACCCCCGGGCCGCGTGTTTGGCAGCAATCACTCCGGCCACCTGGTGTTCAGCGAGTTGGCCCGTGTGACCGGTAAGAGGGTCTACAAGAGGCTGGCTCAAAATGCCGCCGACCTCGCCCTCCACGACAATGGCACACTGCGAGAGGCGATGCCGGGTCATGTCGAGATGAGCGACTCGGTCTTCATGGCCTGTCCGATCTTGGTTGAGACCGGGGCTCTGACCGGGGATGCGCGGTTCACGAGGATGGCGTTGCGTCACCTGCGATTCATGCTGAAGACGAATCTCAGGACCGATGGACTGCACGCGCATTCTCCGCTGGACAAGGCAGCCTGGGGCCGCGGCAATGGGTTCCCGGCCCTGGGCTTGGCATGGTGTCTGAGTCACCTGCCGGCGTCGGCTCCGGAGCGGGTTCCGATTCTGGAGGCCCATCGCCAGCACCTGGCCGCGCTGATTCGTCACCAGGACCCCACGGGGATGTGGCACCAGGTGGTGGATCACACGGGGAGCTATCGTGAATTCACGAGCACGTGCATGATCACTTACGCCATCATCCGCGGTTTGCGGCGGGGATGGCTCGACGAAAAGACCTTTGGGCCGGTGGTGGCCAGGAGTTGGCCGGCGATCCAGGCGCGGATCGCCCGTGACGCGACGCTCGTCGATGTTTGCACCGGGACGGGGAAGCAGAAGAGCCTGCGAGACTACCTGGATCGCGAGGCGATCCTGGGGACCGATGCCCGCGGAGGGGCGATGGCATTGCTGGTGACCACCGAGATGGCGGCGTGGCAAAGAGATCGCCGTGCGGCATCGCGATGAGAGGTCACGACTCTGTCGAGATTCTCTCTGGCGACATTCACCTCGTCGATCTGCAGACTCGACTCCCGTTTCGCTATGGCATGGCGACCATGACAGAAGCGCCGCACGCATTTGTGCGGCTGCGAGTGCGGGACGGGGATCGGGAAGCGACGGGCATCGCGGCCGACCATCTTCCGCCCAAGTGGTTCACGAAGGACCCGGATGCGTCGATTGCATCCGAGATCGACGAGATGCTGCGGACCCTCGAAACGGCGGTTGGCCTGTCGGAGGGCCGTTGTGCCAAGACACCATTTGACCTGTGGTGCGAGCTCAGCCACGACCAGGCCGCCTGGGGACGACTCCAGGGGGCAGGCGGTTGGCCGCCGCTGCTGGTCAATTTTGGGATGACTCTGGTTGAACGAGCCATGCTCGAGGCCGTGGCGCGGGCGCGTGGCTTGAACTGGCAGGGCCTTCTGCATGGCGGGGGACTGGGCATCCGGCTCGGCGACTGCGACGAGCGGCTGGCCGATGCCGATGTTGCCGGGCTCCTTCCGACCAATCCACCACCGAACGTGATTGCCCGGCAGACGGTCGGGCTGGCCGACCCTCTCGGGGCCAATGCCGTCTCAGAACACGACCGGCTCAACGACGGACTCCCCGAAACACTGCAGGAGTGCCTGGAGGCGTATGGGCTCTTTCACCTGAAGATCAAAGTGCAAGGGGATTGGGCTGCCGACCGGGAGCGGTTGCTCGAGATCGACTCCCTGGTGACCGGGGCATCCGGTGCGTCGCGATCCCGCTTTCGTTTCACGCTTGACGCCAATGAGCAATTCCGGGACCTCGGGGCCTTTCGAGACTACTGGGGCCAGATGGCGTCCGATCGTCGTTTGGCCGCATTCCTGTCCGGTTTGTTGTTCGTGGAACAGCCGATTCACCGCTCGGTCGCACTCGATGCGGACGTGATGGGGTGCGATGGTGGCCTGGCCAGCTGGTCCGAGCGTCCCCCGATCATCATTGACGAATCGGATGCCGAGCCCGACAGCCTGGCACGCGCCCTGGCGCTGGGATACGACGGAACCAGTCACAAAAACTGCAAGGGGGTGTTTCGGGGCGTGGTCAACGCCTGCCTGTTGAGCCGGTTGAATCGAGATGCCGCAACCGATCAGCGGCCTCGTCAGTACATCATGAGTGGTGAGGACCTGGTCAACATTTGCCCGGTGGCGCTGCCCCAGGACCTGGCGGTGGCGGCTTCGCTGGGGGTCGAGAGCATCGAGCGGAACGGACACCATTACTTTGCGGGCCTGAGCGTGTTTCCCGATGAGATGGCCGAACAGGCCCTGGCGGCGCACCCTGATCTTCTCGGCCGCAGCCGAGACGGGTGGCCAGCGGTGTTGATCTCCGAGGGGCGGATGTCATTGGAAAGCGTCAGAAAAGCCCCGCTGGGAGTGGGCTTTGAACTGGATGTCGACCAGTTCGAGTCGTCCGCTGAGTGGCGCAGACGCCGGGGAATCGTCGGTGCTGCGGAATAGCTGCGTTGGTCACAGCGCAGATGGTCACTCGTGACCAGTCGGAATTGTGACCAAATGCCATACGACTTTCTCGTGTCCCCGGTAACATGTCCCGATGACCGAGACTCTGACACCTCGCATCCGCACGACCGTTGTTGGCAGCTATCCGGTGCCCGACTGGCTGAGAGCCTCCCCGACGGCGCAGCACCGGCGGGACGCCACGATCGTGGCGCTCAGGGCGCAGGAACTCGCCGGCCTGGATGTCATCAGCGATGGCGAGTTGAGTCGTTTTGATGTGCATCATCCCGAGACGAACGGGATGATCGACCATTTTGTCAGACCTCTGGATGGCGTGGTGACCGAATGGACCGGAGCGGAGTGGCAGCGGTTTCGCAATCTCCCGGACCTCGCGTTTCGCAAGCAGCCGGCCGGCGTCGTTCGCGGCCCGCTGGGGCCTGGCGCAATGGATCTCAGGGCCGAGTGCAAGTGCGTGAGGCACTTGTCGTCGTGGCCGGTGAAGTTCACGGTCACGAGTCCCTACATGCTGGCGCGGACACTGATGGACAGCCATTACGGGGGGCTTGCTTCACTGGTCGAGGCACTCGCTGACGTATTGGCGGTGCAGGTGGCCGATCTCGAGGCCGAGGTCGTCCAGGTGGACGAGGCCAACCTGCCGGGTCGGCCAGAAGATGCCTCGCTGGCCGCCGCGGGAATCAACCGGGTGCTCTGCGGGGTGACAACCGAACGCGCGGTACACCTCTGTTTTGGCAATTACGGCGGCCAGACGATCCAGGTCGGTGACTACGCTTCGCTGGTGCCGTTCTTCAATGCGCTCGAGTGCGACCACCTGGTTCTTGAGATGGCCCGCCGGGGCCAGGAAGACCTCGAAGCCCTGGCCAACATCAAGCCCGACATCGACCTCGGGATCGGAGTCGTGGATGTCAAGGACCTGGAGGTCGAGTCGCCTGAAACGGTGGCCGGACGGATCGAGCAGGCGATGGTGACTCTCGGCGAAGATCGCATCCGCTGGGTTCATCCCGATTGCGGGTTCTGGATGCTGCCGCGGTCGGTCGCCGATGCGAAGATGCAAGCTCTTGTGGCAGGGCGTGACCTGGTGCTGGGGCGAGCGGGCAGCGAGTAACAGGCTGCCCGATGGATTTTCTGACTGGAGGAATGCGATATGCCGTACATCAGGGTGGAGGAGATTGAGCCCCTGGAGGTCGTGCCAGGATGCCGGATGCGAACACCATTCGGCGAGAACCTCATGTTGAGCTACCTCGAAATGGACGAGGGAGCCGTCGTGCCTCTGCACGATCATCCCCACGAGCAGGGGGGGATCTTGCTGGAGGGGCGCGTCGAGTTGACGATCGGGGACGAGGTGAGGGTGTGTGAGGCGGGCGAGATGTTCCTGATCCCTCCCAACACGCCGCACCAGGCCGTGGCTGTTGACGGGCCCGCCAGGGTGCTCGATGTCTTCAGCCCCATCCGCGAGGACTACGCGGAACTCTACAACAAGTACATCCCGGACGTGGAATGACAAGGACATGTGGTCTCGCAGCGGCGCCCTGGCCTCACAATCTCCGAATCAGCAGGCCGCCATCGATGGTAAGCACCTGGCCGGTGGCGTAGGTCAACTCCCCGCGGGCCAGCATCGCCACGGCGCGGCCAACGTCCTCGGGTTCGCCCCAGCGCCGTTCGACGGTCAGACCGTCGGCGATCAACCTGTCGTACTTGTCGGTGACACCCGCTGTCATGTCAGAATGCACGATCCCGGGCTGCACTTCATACACCGACGTGCCATGTTCGGCGAGCCGCACGGCCCACAGGCGGGTGGCCATCCGGGTGGCCGACTTCGTCAGGCAGTAGTCGCCACGATGGACGCTGACGACATCGCCGGAGATGGACGAGATGTTGATCACCGTGCCTCGGAAGTCCGGGTCGGCGTCGTGTTGTTCCACCATGAAGCGGGCACAGAGCTGGGTGAGGAAGAAGGGCCCCTTGAGGTTGACGCCCATGACGAGATCGAAGGATGCCTCGTCGGCCTCGAGAATATCCTTGCGGCCCGGTGAAGTGATTCCGGCGTTGTTGACCAGCAGGTGGAGCGCCCCGAAGCGTTCCCGGATGGCGTCGACCGTGGCGCGTCGGCTGTCGTCACAGGCGACGTCACCCTGGAGGTAGCAGGCGGAGATGCCCTCGGCTTCGAGGGCGTTGATCACCGGAATCACGTGATCAGCGTCGCGGCGGCCCGTCAGGGCCAGGTGCCAGCCTTCAGCGGCAAGACTCCGAGCGATGCCCAGTCCGATCCCCCGTGCTCCCCCGGTGACCAGGGCAACTCGACCCGCCACATCATTCATGCCCCGGTTCCTTCCTGGCCGTCCCGGAGCGGGCCAAAGAACGTGAAGTCGCGGCCTTCGGCGAGTCGTCCTGCGTAGACGGCCACTTCCCGCAGGTGGTAGTCGCCCCACAGGCAGGATTCGCCCCTGGGGATGGCCGCCCCCGAGGGCACGTGATCCCACCCGTTGGGGCGGTGGTAGATGGCGTGCAGCAGCAGGCCCTCGTGTTCGGGATCCAGAGACAGGTAGGGTTCGTCGAGCAACGTCGCGAGTGTTGCCAGCCCCGCCAGAACGTAGCGGGATGCGGTATCCGGCTCGGAGTCTTCCAGGTAGCGACCGAGTCGGATCAGTCCCTGGCAGGCGATCGCCGCGGCTGAACTGTCGACCGGCTCGTGGTCGTTGAACGGGTCGGAAGGGCAGTCCCGGTGACCTGGAAATTGAGCCAGCCCGGGGGCGCCGGTATCCCAGTAAGGGACGCCGTCGGTGGGCGAGGATTCGATGTAGTAATCACTGCTGGCACGGGCGGCCTCGAGGAGCATTGACGTGATCTCGGCGCGACCTCCCAGGGGTTCAAGATCAAGATCGTCGACCGTGATCAACCACTCGAGCAACTCGGCGAATCCGAGAACGACCCACGCCAGGCCGCGTGTCCAGGTGGAGAACGGAGAATAGCCCTGCTGTGTTGAGGCACAGCGATATCGACCGTCATTGGTGTTGAAGAGGCTCTCGTGAGCGACTCGCCCACGGACGTCGTACGCGTCTCGTCCGGTACCCTGGTAGACGTTGTACCTGGCGGTGGCGGTGGCGTGTGCGACCAGTCTCTCAAGCAGTCCAATCGGTTCATCGTGCTCACCGAGCAGCCGATGTCCAAGCTGATGCCCCAGGGCCAGCGATCGCAGGCTGCGGATGGTGTCGGCAAATAGCGAATGGGGGCCGTTGAAGGAATGGATGAAACCACCGCCATCGCGAGTCGATGTCCAGCGGATAGCCTGGACCGCCGCACTCACCCTCAGCGCCAATTCCCAGGTCGCCACATCGCTGTCGGACGCCTCGATTCTCTGTTCACGAGCCAGCCGCCAGAGCGCGCCGTAGGTGCTGACGTTGTTGAATCCGTGGTCATGGACTCCCACATGCGTCAGGTGGGGCGGCATGTGCAGCAGCGTGTCGGCCCGCCCCGACGCCAGAAACGCCTCGTCACCGGTGGCATCAAACTGCAGCAGCGCCGACCCGAACTGGAAGCCCTGGGTCCATTCTGTCCAGCCCCGGGACGTGTATTGCCCGGCGATGGTCAAGACAGGAGAACCCGCTTCCGGATCCCAACGACGGGAAAGCCGGCTGAGAGCCTCTGCCGAGACCGACCAGAACCGATCGAGGCGCGGCAGGAGTTGCGCGGCGGAGGTGACCAAACCCGGCTGGATCATGACCGGTCACCTGCCTGCATGCGATCCCAGGTCGCGACTAGGAATCGGCCAGCGGCTCCTTCTTCTCGGTGATGACCGGAAGTGGGGGGTCGGATTCACACATGTCGGCATTGAGCTGCGTGAACCCGTCCCACTCACCGGGCAGATTGTCCTCGTGAAAGATCGCTTCCACGGGGCATTCCGGAACACAGGCTTCACAGTCAATGCACTCATCCGGATGGATGTAGAGCATCGACTGGCCTTCGTAAAAACACTCGACCGGGCAAACCACCACACAGTCAGTGTACTTGCAGTTAAAACACGGTTCGGCGACGACGTGTGTCATAAGTGATCCCTCTCATCTTCGTCGTGTACACCCGGGACACCACAGGCGCGACTGCTTGGTCAGTCTCACCAAGTGTCTTGTCCAAGTCTGTTCGCGGATACTAGTGCGGTTGGCGTCAAAGTGTCAAGTGGCCGCATTTTTGCGCACAGTTGCGACAGAATGCACCGCCGACACAGTCTTTTTCGGCAGTTTGGAGACCCATCTTGCCTCAGGTCTGGGCTCTGACTACAGTTTGCGCCGACACGGGGTCCTGGACCCGCCCTTCGTCTGTTCAGCGTCCCGTATTCTCTCACACGGACTTCAGCTCCGTTGGCACTCACCGAAGTCGATCGTCGCCTGCTCGACCGTTGCCTGGATCACCAACCCGGCGCGTGGCGGGATTTCGTGGACCGTTTTATCGGCCTGTTCGTCCACGTGGTCAATCACACGGCTCATGCGAGGAGCGTGCGACTGACAGGTGACGATGTTGATGACCTGTGTGCCGAGGTATTCCTGGCCCTGCTGGCTGACGATTTCGCCGTCCTTCGCCGTTTCGAAGCCCGATGTTCGCTGGCGACGTACCTGTCGGTGGTCGCACGACGGGTGGTGGTGCGTGAAGTCTCGCGGAGACGCAAGGCCGAAGCGCTGGGGCATGTCCCTGCTCACCAGTCGACTCTCGAACGAGCCGGATCGGGGGCCGTCCACGAACGTCGTATTGATGATGGCGATGAGGTGGAATCGATGCTCGCCGGGCTGGAATCACGAGACGCTGAGGTCGTGCGGATGTTCCACGTCCAGGGCAAGAGCTACGTGGACATCAGTCGAGAACTGGGGATACCCGAGAACTCGGTTGGCCCGACCCTGACCCGCGCACGGCAGCGTCTGCAGCGGCAGGGAAGACAGGTCAAGACCGGGTAGCTGCATTGGTCACAGTGCAGACGGTCAGCGGCGATCCCCCGAGACGCTGTCGCGTTTCACGACGTGGCGACCACCGGTAGAGAATCGCTCGAAAAATCGCCTCTTGTGTGGTGATGGTGACCTCTGTAGAGCCGTCTGAAGAGATGCTCGGGCTGCCGACAAGGAACTTGTTGACACCAGGAGCCACTCCGGTTACAGGGAAGGGTGTCCAAGTGCCCAGATGAGGGGCATCCAGGACCGGCTCGCATCTCTATCACGGGGCACGGGCCGTGGCATGCGATCGGCGGGGAGTTCACCATGCGGTATGAGATTCAAAACGTTAAGTCGCGGGCTGTGGCTTGGATCCTGGTTCTGGCCGTCTGTTCTGGGGATCTCTTGCCGGCCCAGGAAGCGGATGACTCACCGAAGAAGCCCACCGGGCAGTTTCTGTCCCGAGTCTTCGAAGATGCGGGGGGCGCACACCGTTACCAGGTCTTTCTGCCGGCCGGTTATGACAAGCGGAAACGTTACCCCACGATTCTCTACTTGCATGGTGCCGAGGAGTGTGGCCGCGACGGGTTGAAACCGGTTCAGGTCGGACTGGGACCGTTCGTGAGAGCCAGGGCGACGGAGTTTCCGTGTATCGTTGTGTTTCCCCAGTGTGAAACCACTTCTGGTGTGCGGTTTCTGCAGAGGTGGCAGGCTGGATCTCCCGACGCCAAGCGGGCGTTGGCGATCCTCGACGAAGTGGAACGCGACTTCAGCGTGGATCGCAGCCGCGAGATTCTCACCGGCTGGTCGATGGGGGGGTATGGCAGTTGGAGTCTCGGAGCTGCAATTCCGGCACGATGGGCTGCCGTAGTCCCGGTCGCCGGAGGTGGAGATCCGGTGGGCGTTAGGGCCCTGAGACAAACGCCCGTCTGGGCCGTCCACGGTCCGGAGGACAAGACGATTTATCCCGAGCGGTCTCGAGAGATGGTCAAGGCGCTCAGAGCGGCTGGGGGCCGTGTGCGGTACGATGAGCCGCCCGCCGAGGCCCATGATGTCTGGAAACGAATTTATGACTCGGCCGCCTTCGAAACGTGGGTCGTCAATCCTCGGAAGCCTCTCCCGGCTCCCCGTCTCAAGCTCGTGGCTCGAGGGACAAAGATGCCGCAAGAACTGGCTCCTTTTGTTCCGGTGGCCCATATCGGTGGAGCCGCTTATCTGAGGGTTGGTGATGGCGTTCTACAGGCATTTGCCGCAGCCATCCCACAGGTCGTCCCAGAGGACATCCTGTCGGGCTCGCTGGAGCCATTGAGTTTCCCGGATGAGGATGGTCAGCGTGGAAAGGACAAGTTCTACGAAGCCACCCTCGACGGGATCACGTACCGGGGTGAGATTCACGCTGCGGCCATCAAGACGCGAGCCAACGGCACAGTGATGGTGAGGATGGCGCTCAAGAACATCGTGGTCACGATTGCCCAAACGCTGATTGACAAGGTCGAGATGGACGACCGCAAGGTGGATGGGGAGAAGGTGCGATTTGAAAAGAAGCGTGAGCAGAAATTCTCCACCAGCGCCACCCAGATCCTCATCGCTCACCGGCAACCGGTTGTCCTGGAATTCGAGGTGAAGCCGCAGGTCAAGGAACGTCATTTGAAGTTGACGCACCTGGCAACACGGTTTCGAATCGCTCCCGATCAGTACGTGGTGCGAGGACCAGCCGCGGTCGAGGCCGGAGGGGCTTTCCCGGGAATCAAGCGACAGAGGGTCTTCGACGAGGTGGTCAATGGACTGGCCGGGCAGCGGATGTTGGTTGAACAGAAAATCAAGGATGTCGTGCCGTTGTTGATCCAGGAGATGGAGCGTGAATTGGCATTCTCAGAATCCTCCGATCTGTTCCGCAGCCTGTGGCCGTTGCCGGTCTATCAGCCGAGAGTGCGGCTGTGGCCGGAGGCGCTCGTTGTGGATGAAACCGGCCTGAGCATGTCGATCGGGATGAGTGTCGCGGCCCCCGATCCGGCGACGGCGCCTGAAGCTCCACGGGAATTGACCATGGTGCGGGGCTTGATCAACCATGTGCCCAAGACGCAGACCCTGCGGATTGGCTTCGCTCCCGGATTGCTCGAACCGCTAACACAGTTGTTGATTGATGGTGGCGTGGCCCGCATCGATGTCCGTGATGCGCCGGAAAAGCTCGTCCAGCAGCTGGGCGACCGCAGGGTGCTGGCCGAGGTGATCCCGCTGGTCGGAACTCTCCCGGCGACCACGGCCGTTCGCAGCGAGCTGGTGCTGACACAGCCCATATCGATCCGGCCCACCAAGGGGGCTCACTCAGCAGCAGTGTCTCCGATGGGCTTCCAGTTCAGGATCCCAGGTGCGCAGCTCCAGGTTTCAACCCGACCTGCCGGCAAAGACTCTCGGTGGTCGCCCCTGGCAATTTTTGACATCACCCTCAGTCACAACGCGACGCTGCAACTCATGGAGCGGCAAGCCTCCGGAGAACAGCCGCTGGAGATCAAGTTCCCCTCCCCACCGTCGATCACGATGACGGGGAGATTTGCGAAGGGGGTCGACCCGGTCGGCAAGACGCTTGACACGCGTCGGTACCAGAGACAGTTCGACGCGGCTTGGCGGGCGTTTGCTGATAAGGCCCTTCAATCAAACCTCTCGGTCAGCGATTTTGCCTTTGGTGACGTCACGATTCCCCTCCGGGACATCGCATGGTCTGAGCCGTTGATGTCGATCGAATTTTCGCTGGAAGCCAAGCGAAGAGCGGCGTTGCGGAAAATCCAACAGGCTCGATTTGAAAAGCCGATCATCAAGCCTGCCGGTGGGGATGCGCCCCGGACAATCACACCGGACAAACGCAGGCTGCGACCGATCAAGAAAGCCGAGCCCAGGAGGCGGAAGTCCTCCAAACGGTGACTTCGGTCTGTAGGGCGATGGCGGGACCTCATGGCGTTGACCAGGTGACCCGCCTGATGCTGGCTCTCGTATACCTGGTGCGTCTGTTGAGTCGGCCGGCCGCGAGGAAGCCGGTACTGCTTGAATCGGCTTTGGCCGGGTGGCACAATGGCGTTGCGGGTGGACGGTTGTTTCACTGCGACATCTTGGACCCGCCGTGGCGCACCAGGCTGTCGGCCGCTCGATAAGGCCGCTTTGACCCCGCTGTGCGACGCCCTGAAGATTCTCCTGCTGTTGCGTGAAGGACTGACAGAATGGCTGCCAATTTCGCTGAAGGCCAGACGGTCGGAATCGACCTCGGGACCACCTATTCATCAATCGCCCAGCTTGATGATGATGGCAATCCGCATCTGATCACCAACGTGGATGGCCGCGACATCACGCCGAGCGTTGTGCTCCTGGGAGACAGCGAGCGGGTGGTGGTTGGTCCGTCGTTTGCACGTATCGCCGAGGAGGCTCCGGATCGGATCGTGGAAGCCATCAAGCGAGAGATGGGCAACAAGGATTTCCACGTTGTTTACCAGGACCGCAAGCTGACCCCCGAATTTGTCTCGGCCTTGATTCTCAAGAAGCTCAAGCAGGATGCCGAGGAGCAGATCGGTCCGATCGCCAACGCGGTGATCACGGTACCCTACTACTTCAACGACATCCGACGGAAGGCGACGCAGGACGCCGGTCGGATTGCCGGACTCAACGTCGTGGATATCATCAACGAGCCAACCGCGGCGACCCTGGCCTATGCCTGGGAAAAGGGCGAGCTGGGTCGCGGCGATCTCGAGCAGACAGAGCGTACGATTCTCGTCTACGACCTCGGAGGCGGTACTTTCGACGTGACGGTCGTTCGCTACACCCCCACTGACTTCAAAGTGCTCTCGACCGATGGAGACGTGATGCTGGGTGGGCTGGACTGGAGTCGACGGCTGGTGGACCATGTCGCCGACGAGTTCCAGAAACGGTTCGACCAGGATCCGCGCGAAGACGCCACGACGCTGCGACAGCTGACCCAGGATTGTGAAGATGCCAAGCGTCAGCTGTCCGAAAGCGCACAGGTTCCCATCGACGCCTACTACCAGGGCAATTCGATGACCGTCTCGGTGTCGCGAGGTGACTTTGAGCGTCTGACCGGTGATCTGCTCGAGCGGACCAAGACCACGACGCTGTTGGTGCTTGAACAGGCCGGGGTCGGACCCGGGGAACTGGAAGAACTGGTCCTGGTCGGCGGGTCGACCCACATGCCGGTTGTCGAACAGATGCTCCGGGAGGTCTGCCAGCGTGAGCCCAACCGGGAGGTGCACCCGGAGAAGGCCGTGGGACACGGAGCTGCGATCCACGCTGCCATTCTCGAGGCCCGAGCGACAGGTGGTGAGACAAGGATGGGCAAGGCCATCATCAACCGGCTCCGCAGTGTTTCAACGTCCGACGTCAACTCGCACTCGCTGGGAACCAAGATCACCGACCCGTCCGATCGCCGGAAGAAGAATCACATCATGATTGGGCGGAATTCTGAACTGCCGAAAAACGTGACGCAGAGGTTTGTGACCACCTCAGACAACCAGCAACGGATTCACGTGACGGTACTCGAGGGAGAGGTGGAGGATCCGGATGCCTGTGCGACGATTGGGGACTTCTGGATCACCAACCTCCCGTCCGGTTTGCCCAAGGGGTCGCCGGTCGAGGTGACGTACGCCTACGATGCGTCTGGCCGCATCAACTGTTCGGCTCGGGAAATGACGAGCAACAACGCGGCATCGATCGAGATTGTCAGGGATGCGGGACTCGATGACGCAGGCGTGGATACCTTCGAGTCTCTGGCCGAAAGCTACGCGGTCGAGTGACGCAAGCTGTGAGAACGTGTGGACCCTGGTGCCGGGCCACTCGCAGTTCGACCTGACCGGTCTCCTGGTAAGCAACGCGAGGAACGCGAATCGTGGCGCTGGATGTCTACAAGGACTGGCTGGGGATCGCCGAGGATATCCCGCGGCCTCCCGACCACTACACCCTGTTGCGGCTCGCCCGTTTTGACGACGATGTCGACAAGATCCGGGCCCACTACAAGAAGCTGAATGCGCACGTCCGCAAGTATGCGACGGGGACGTATCAGCTGGAGTCTCAAGAACTGCTCAACGAGCTCGCCAAGGCGATGCTCTGCCTGACCGATCCCGAACGGAAACGGGATTACGACGAAGCCCAGGGCCGCACCGTTGACGAGGGCGACGAGCCGACCAACCCGACGATGGCCCAGTCGCTGGTCCGTCGCGAACTCCTGAGCCGGGACCAGGTCAAGGAGGCGAAGGAATTCGCCGATCGACGTGGCCTGGAATTCCGGGACGCCCTGGTTCAGATGAAGCTCGTGGACGCAGAGACGGCGGCCGAGCTCCTGGCGATGGAACTCGGGCTTCCCTATGTCGACTTGGACCAACTGACGCCAGACGACTCTGTCCTGGCCAGCGTCCCCAGGAATCTCGCCCGCCGCAACACGATTCTCCCACTCTTTGTCGATGACGATATGCTCCTGGTGGCGTGTGTCGACGAACCCTCACACGAACTCGAGGATGACCTCCGCTTTCGGTTGGGGGTGCCGATGCGTCGCGTGATTGCCACTCCCCTGTCGATCAATCAGGGAATCGCCCGCTACTACGCGGGGATCGAGGCGACGGAGCAGGCGGGAAGCCAGAAGGCGGACGGTACCGAGGGGCAAGCGAAGAAGAAAAAGAAGAAAGAAAAGCCACGCAAGAAGCCGGCGGCTGCGGCAGACAGTTCCGAGGCGAAAGCCGAATCTCACCAGAAACGCCAGATCGGCATCATCCTTCTCTGCTGGAGTGTCATCGTTCCAGTTGCGATTGACTTGATGGTACTCCCCGCGTCCTTGAAGTTCTTCAGCGTCATGGATCTGTTCCTGACCCTCGTCGCATCGCCCATCCTGCTGTTGCTGGTGTGGAAGAACTTCTTCAAGGGACGCTAGCCGCCTTGTGGCGAGCCGGCCGGGTGGGCCGCGTTGCAGCGGATCGACCAGTAAAGTGTCTTGTCGGACAACTGGTGGTAGCGGTCCACCAGCGGACCGATGTAGTGCTCGTCCCACGGGGCATCGAGCGCCAGCCGGTGAGTGTCCCCGGCACGGAATCCGGTCACCGTGCCGCCGAGATCGGGATAGAACTCATCCGCGACGCGGGATCGAGGCTTCCGGGGGTTATAGTGGGCGACGTGGATGGTCCCGGCAGCGATGTCTCCGCGATGGACTCGGATCACCTCGTACTTGAGCACGAAGGCGTAGTTGTAGAGCCCGTCATTGGGCAGAAAGTCCCCGGGCAATTCGACCAGGCGAGCCGTGACCTCGAACCGCCCGTCTGAGGTCACGCGGAGATCAGCCCCGGCGTCGCCGGGCAGGTCGGCTGTGGACGGACGCAGCGACGCGGCGATCGCCACCGCGATAATGGCGGCGCCGATCAGTCCTAGCAGGAGACGTCGTGCGCCTCGGCCGGAATCCGTCGGGATAGGCGAGTCTCCGGAGACGTTGTCCGTCATTTGACTCGTCTGGTCCCCGAGTCATCCGTTCGAGCCGACTTCCGTCTGGCCGCGGTGACATCGACATAGGTCCAGTGGGGCTCCCACAGATCGGGCAGTTCCAGAACGGGTCCATCGTGCGCTTCGGGATGTAGCTTCTTCAGGGCGGGACTGGCTCCGCCGATGATCGGGGCATCGGCCAGCCGCATGAGTCCGCCCGGGGCACCGTCTCGCTCGGAACCACCTCCATCCTTCGGACAGCGTGTGAACAGCACGTACCGCCCGTCGGGCGAGAGGCTGCCGCCATAGATGTGTCGACCGTCTTCCCCGTAGAGCATTCTCCGTCGGCCTCCCTGGCCGGGAGCCATCCACAGCTGGGTCCAGCCGTAACCAGCCTGGTTGGCCGGCCGATTGCTGAAGATCACGTTGCGGGAATCGGGGGCCCAGTCGGGGGTGCAGTTGCGAAAGCGGCTGACAACATTCCATTCTCCCGTCCGCACATCCATGCGGACGATCGTCCACAATTCTCCTCCGACGTTGGCAGTTCCACAGAACCACTTGCCATCCGGAGACCAGAAGAGTTGTTGAAAGTAGCCGGCCCGCTTCATGCGTCGGACCACCTTCAACGTCGCGACATCCAGGATCTGGATCCCTTTCAGAGACAGGCTGGAAATCTGTTTGCCATCGGGGCTCCAGCAACCCCAGGGATGCTTGCCAAGCACCTTGGGGCCTTGGGCCATCGCGTCGGCGAGCACGAGTTCTCCCTGGAATCCCCAGCGGTCGTGGCTGATCACCGTGCCCGCCTTGATTCGCCGGTAGAGCAACTGCCGGCTGTCTGGCGACCATCGAGGCGCGGCTTCGCTCCAGCCTGGGGTATCGGTCAGCTTGCGTTGCTCGGAGCCATCCGGCCTCATTAGGACCAGGTCCCAGTCGCCTCGTTTCTGCTTGATGCTGGCGACCAGGAATCCCTTGTTGACGACTTCCTTTCGGAGAGTCTCCACGGCCATCGTGGTCGTCCCGCCGGGTGGTCCTGCGAGGGTGGAGGAAACGAGGGTAGCCGAGACGATCAAGAGGGGCAGTGCTGGTGTCGACATGTGACAATTCCGCGAACCTGGTGCGGTGTCACACTAGTTCATCAGGACGCGGGTCGCAAATCACGTGTTGTTTGCAGCGTCCGTCGCTGTCCATTCGTGCAACGCCGGACCAGTTTCCTCGTCGTTGGTGCGGGCTCGCAGGAGGATCTTGATGGGAACCTCGTTGAAGGGGAGCTTCTCGCGGAAAACTCCGAGAAGGTATCGTTTCCAGCTGGGGCTGAACAACTTCGGGTGGTTGCACTTCAGCACGATGGTCGGCGGGCAGGTGTCCACCTGCGTGGCATAGTAGATCTTGGGCCGGCGGTTCTTGCGGTGTGGCGGCGGGTTGGCCATCACCGCCGCCCGGACGACGCGGTTGAGTCGACCGGTGCTGACGCGTTCCTGGGCCTGCTTGTAGACCGATTGAGCCAGGTTGATGAGCTTGCGGGCGTTGCGACCTGTGGCGGCGGTCACAAATGCCACGGGAGCGAAGCGGAGCATGCCGAACGTGGACAGGAGATACTCCGACCATCGTGCCATGGTCATCTCGGACTCGATCGCCAGGTCCCACTTGTTCACGACGAGCACACACGGTGTGTGGGTGTCGACAATGCTCTCGACCAGTTGCTTGTCCACTCGCGAGATCGTCTCCTGGGAATCGAAGAACATCAGAACGACGTCGGCCCTCTGGATGCTCTTGCGTGATCTCACCAGGCCATAAAACTCGATGTCATTCGCAATGCTCTTTCTCTTGCGCACCCCCGGCGTGTCGATGGCGACAAAGGACTTGTCGTCCATCTCGAATCTCACATCGATACTGTCTCGGGTTGTGCCCGGTACCTCGCTGGTGATCACCCGTTCATCGTCGGCCAGTGCATTGATAAATGTGCTCTTGCCGACGTTTCGCCGTCCGACGAGCGCCAGTTTCAGCTCGGGCACCGCGATCATCCCTCTTCCGACCTCGGCCTCGTCGGGGCACGCAGGGGGCAGGACGTCGATCATGGTCGCGAGGAGTTCGCCGCGGTTGCGGTGGCCGGTGACGCTGGTGGTCACGACCGGCGCATCAACCAGTTCGAGAAAGGCGGGTGCCTCGTGGTCGAGCCGCGGGGAGTCGCACTTGTTGACCACCAGAACGATTGGCTTCTCGAGGTGGCGGAGGCGCCCGGCCACCTCCCGGTCCAGAGGCGCAATCCCCTGCTGGCCGTCCACGACGAACAGCAGTAGGTCGGCCTCCTGGATCCCGACCTGGATCTGGTTTTCGATCTCCTCCTCAAGCCGATCGGTGTCGTGCAGGCCGATTCCGCCAGTGTCGACGAGCTCGACGTATCGTTCGCCCGCCTGCATGACGTACGTGACACGGTCTCGCGTGACACCTGCAGTCGGGTCAACCACCGAGACTCTCTTGCGCGCCAGCCAGTTCAGCAGCGAGCTCTTGCCGACATTGGGTCGGCCGACGATGGCGACGCGGGGAACTGGCATGGGACTGGTCGAGCGAGATACGAAGGTCGTGGCGGGACAGGCGCGTGGTGGCTGACTCAACTGTAGTCAATAATGAGTGAAGGACAATTGCGCGCCGGCGCGTGCACGGGGGCTTTTGAGACCTGGAGGACGGCGTGCGACACTGGGAGGGCGTCAATGTCGAGCTGACACGGTTGGGCCCAGATGCCGTGTCACCGGCCGCATGGAATCTCGAAGACGCCCAGGCCTATTGCCATGTGGTGGCCAGATCTCATTACGAGAATTTTCCACTGCTGCTGAGTCTGCTTCCCGTGGACCTCAGGACACCCTTCGCCTCGATCTACGCGTGGTGCCGATGGGCGGATGACCTGGGAGACGAGGTGGACGGGGCAGATCGCTCCCTGGACCTGCTGAAATGGTGGCGCGAGGAATTGGAGAGATGCTACCAGGGGTGTGCCCGACATCCCGTGACCGTGTCGCTGAGCCCCGTCGTTGCGCACTACGGACTCGACCAGTCGTTGTTCCGGCACTTGATCGAGGCCTTCGAACAGGATCAGGTTGTCACAGATTACGAGACGTTTGATCAACTGGAGGCCTATTGTCGTCGGAGTGCCAATCCGGTGGGGCGTCTCGTGCTGGGGTTGATCGGCGTCGCTGACAACCGGCTGTTGTCGGCGTCGGATGCGATTTGTACGGGGTTGCAGCTGGCCAACCTGTGGCAGGACGTGGCACGGGATCACCGAGCCGGGCGGGTGTATCTGCCGGCTGAGGATCGAGGACGGTTTGGTTACGAAGACCGACACCTGGCGGCGGAGGAGACGAACGAGGCGTTTGTGGCTTTGATGCAGTTCGAAATCGACCGGACGCGGTCGATGCTGGCCTCCGGGTGGGGGCTGGCGGACGACCTGGCGGGGTGGCGCATCCCGGTTGTTGTCGATCTTTTTGCCCGAGGCGGCGTTGGGATTCTGAATCGTATTGAGTCGATCGGATGTCGTGTCTGGGAGCACCGCCCTCTGATCCGAAAACGTGACGTCACCAGGATGTTGCTCGCGGCGCTGTGTCGCCGGGGACTGAGGCGTCTGAGGCGATCCGGAGCACATGCGTGGAAGACGCAGCAGCCATGAATGCTCGCCTGGCCAGTTCCCAGATTGCCTGTCGACGACTCGCTCGCCGGGCGGCGACCAATTTTTATGTGTCGTTTCTCGGGCTGTCGCGGGACCGGTTCGATGCGATGTGTGCGTTGTATGCCTTCTTGCGTCTCAGTGACGACATCGCAGATCTCCCGGGACAGGAACTCAGCGAGAGGCACGCACGTCTGGCAGTGTGGCGGGAACAATTGGTTGAGGCGTTGGAGGAACCGGAGGCCCCCCGCGTTGAGTCTTGCGATGTTTTTCCGGCGTTGGCGACTGCGGTGGGCCGGTTCGGGATTCCGTCGGCCCAACTGCATGCTGTCCTGGATGGCATCGCGATGGACCTGGAACCGCGCGAGTACGCCACCTATGGTGACCTCGTCGAGTACTGCGATCGCGTGGCGGGTGCGGTGGGGTGTTGTTGCCTGTCCATTTGGGGATTCCGAGAGGATCGGGCACTGGAGGTTGCGGCAGAATGTGGCCGGGCGCTGCAATTGACCAACATCCTGCGAGACGTCCGCGAGGACGCGAGGATGGGGCGCGTGTATCTACCGACCGAAGATCTCGAGCGATTCAACGTCTCGCGGGACACTCTCGGAGAGGGGACGATCAGTGAGGGCACCCGTCTGTTGATCGAGTTTGAGGTGGCGCGGGCGCGGCGGCACTACGTGGCCAGCGAGGAGTTGTTCGAGCTGGTCGATGCCCCTGGTCGACCGGGCCTGAGAGCCATGCTCACGATCTACGGAGAATTGCTCGATCGCATCGAGCATGCCGGCCACGACGTCTTCTCTCGCCGCATCCGGGTCCCCGGATGGCGCAAGATTGTTGTCGGGCTCGGTGTCCTGCTGGGTCGGTGTTAGCGACGAAAACGTGCCGGCTTCGCCTGGAATGCCCTGAGGTTTTCCTTCGTGGAGAACAGGTACAGACGATCCTTGTACCACGTGGCAAAGTCGAGACGGCCCAGGTTGGGGCGGGGGCTGTTGAGCGTGATCACGTCCATACCCCCGGCGACTGGCAGATACGACTCGGGATTCTTGGCAAACGCCTCACGGGCTTCAGCCGACGAGAGCAGGAAGACGCGGCCCTGGTATGTGATGTTGTGTTCGGGCAGGGCATCGGCGAGACGTCGTTCGTCCTTCAGGGCCACGGGACAGAATCCCTTGAGCCCATAGCGAAAGCCACGTGCCGCGATTGTCTGCTTTTGCCTGACGGCCTCAACAGTCTTCTGCACATTCGTTGGCGAGGGAGTCGGCAGGGGTTCTGTGGGCCGACTCGGCAGCAGGTCTTTGTCGGACGGGGACGAACCAGTTTCGGAGACGGCTGTGTCGGGCAGGAATTCGACGGGCGGAGCCTGCGGTGTCGTGTGCTCGACAGGTGCAATGGACTCGCTTGCTGATCGTCGCTTGTCCAACTCGCCGAGGGTCATGGCGGGCATCGCCAGGCCGTTTTGCCGGTAGAGAGCCCGGAGTTGTTCCAGCACAGCACGAGATGAGACAGGATGTCGAGTCGCCGGCTGGCGGGTTCCGACGATCTTCTTGAGCAGCGCCGGCATTCGGATCCCCGGCCGGTCGTCCGGTTGCGGATCAGCGGCGTCGAGTCCGCTGGTCAGCAGCACGCTGAATCCGGCAACAATGGCCGGAGCGAAAGATTGTCGTACGTGGGCGACTGTGGGCTTCAGCATCGTGTGTCTCCCTCAGGGGCTGTTCCCAATTCAGCCCGCTGAACCGGGGCTGCGGCAAGGCTGGCGAGCCATGTGATTGCACGGTTGGGCGGGTCGGTTGATAATTGACCTGGTCCGAGTCGAACGGCCATGCAGTGCTCGCTGTCGGTATCGGCCAGAAGAGAAAGATCCCCACAGGTACGGAGAATCGTTTGGACCGCCACGAGCCGTTTGGCCGGTCGTGGCTGGCAAGACCGGCGAGATCGTCACAATCCCCCCAGTTGGGACAATCGTGACAACCGGTAAGGTCACCCCTGATGGACACCCAGTCATTTCACAGGACTTCCGGTTTCTCGGGAGCCTGGGTGCCGTCGCCTCACGAACCCGATGGACAGTTCATGGTCTCTAAAGAGAAGACAACGAATGGTGCTGACGCGCGGCAGGAGCCGGCCGGCACCGTGGAACTTACTGCCAGTTGCAGATCATCTCGGGACGGTCGGTGTCGTGGCGTGTGGCGTCGAATGAGGTGGGTCGTGATTGGCGTGCTCCTGTTGTCGCTTGCAACCAACTGGGGCCAGTACAGCCTGTGGCAAGCGACTCGGGGCGGTGGTCCCATCGAGGTGCATCATTCGGGAGAAGAGGGGGCGGAGGCGAGGCTGGCGCTCATCCCGGTCGTGGGTGTGATCATGCCACCCCTGACAGGGCGGGTTCTGTCGATGATCGAACGGGCCGAACAGGACGAATCGATCAAGGGCCTGGTGCTCGCGATCGACAGCCCGGGGGGACTGGTGGCTGACAGCCACCAGATCTATCACAGGCTGGAAGAGTACCGGGAAGCGACAGGCAACCCGGTTACGGTGACGATGGCGAGGATGGCGACGTCGGGAGGCCTCTACGTGGCGATGGGGGCCGGGCCTGAATCGCGGGTGTTTGCGGAGCCGACGACCTGGACGGGATCCATCGGAGTGATCATCCCGCGCTACGATGTCAGCGTCCTGGCCGATCGATTCGGCGTTGCCGTGGACCCGCTCAAGACCGGCCCGTTCAAGGATTCCCTCAATCCCTTCCGGCCGCTCAGCGAGCAGGATCGCCAGGTCTGGAAGGGGATTCTTGACGAGTCATTTGACAGGTTTGTCGGAGTGATCGCAGAAAATCGATCTGGTCTGGATGCGGATGCGGTGCGTTTGCTGGCGACCGGGCAGATTTACACCTCGCGGCAGGCGCTGAAGAATGGCCTGGTCGATGAGATTGGATACGAGGACGACGCGATCTCAGCTCTCGCCACGCAACTGGACCTGGCGCGATACGACGTGGTCACCTATCGCCTGCGCCCCGGCTGGGTCGACTTGCTCGTGGACCAGATCGAATCACGTGATCCACGTCAGCAATGGGCGGCGTGGCTGGAGAGTGGTGTGCCACAGGCGATGTACATGTCGAGCTGGGGCACGTTGCCGCCAGTACGATCAATGAGATGAACGGGCCTGAGGATCACCGATCGCTGCTGCCGGCCTGGCCAGGCTCAGCCAAGCGACGCCTGAGGCGTTCGGCGAGGTCGGCGCGTGCCCGGTGGATCCGGCTGCGGACAGTGCCAATCGGCACACCGATACTCTCGGAGATGTGCTCGTAGGAGTAACCGTCGAACTCCTTCATGACGAGCACGATGCGAAAGTCCTCGGGGAGTTCTGCGAGAGTGTCCCGGACAATCTGCTGATGCTCTTGCCTGACCACAGCATCGAGGGGACGGTCGATGATCGAGGCGTCCGCTGGCGCCAGGCCACTTTCGACCAACGTGTCAACCGACGTGACCGGGCCTCGGGATTTGGACTTGCGCAGGTGGCTGAATGCGAGATTGGCTGCGATGCGATACAACCAGCTGTAAAAGGCGGAATCGCCACGAAACGTGTCGAGCTTGTGGAAGGCCCGGACAAATGCGTCCTGGACGATATCCAGGGTGTCCTCGTCCGACTTCAGGATGGACTGCATCGAGTGGAACAGCCGGTCCTGGTAACGGAGCACCAGTTCGTCAAAGGCACGCGTGTCGCCGGCCCGGCTCTGGCTCACCAGCTGTTGGTCGTCGGGGAAAACCACCGGATCACTTGCTCGGACGGGGAACAAAGGGGCAGGAATCGCTTTGTGAATCGGTCAGGATTCGACGGCGGAAAGCGTGGCATGTCGTGAGAGCCAGGCAACGAATCCCAGTCCGATCGCGAACAGCAGCAGACTGAAGCATTGGGAAATCGTCAAGCTCGTTCCGAATTGCCCCATCTCGTCTCCCCGGAGAATCTCCAGGAGAAATCTCGTGATCGGGTAAACCACCAGCGCGATCGCGGTGGTCTGGCCCGGACGCCGGCTGTGACGGAACAGCGAGGCGGTGACCAGGCAGAGCACCAGTCCATTGAAGGCACTGTAGACCTGGCTGGGATGCAGTCCCATCGTGGCAGATGCGTCGAGGTGGACGAACCCACGTGCTGCCAGTGCGTTGAACGGTACGCTGCCATGTGGAAATCGGATCGCCCAGGGAAGCTCGCAGGCGTCACCCCAGCAGCAGCCGTTCATCAGGCACCCGAGGCGGCCGCATGCGAGTGCCAGGAAAAACGAGGGAAGAATCAGGTCCAGCAGTTTCAGAGGTGGACAGATGTGCTTGTGCCGCTGGGCAAATATCACGATGGCCACCAGCGCCAGGCCGACGCCGCCGTACAGCACGAGTCCGCCCGACGAGATGTCGAGCAGCGCCTTCACCTGGTCAATCAGCGTGTCCTTGCCCCGCAGGAGCCTCTCGCGGTACTGCAAGACGTACCAGCCCCTGGCCCCGACGACACCTGAAACGAATAGCCATATGGCGAGGTCCCAAACCAGTTGCTCTGGGATGCCCGCTCGCCGGGCGTGGTGAACGCCGAGCTTGCCGGCGCCTATGCAGCCGAGAAACACGAGAAACCCGTACCCGAATACGGGGATCGTCGGGCCGTCGGGTCCGCCGCGAGACAGCAGGTGGATGACCACCAGAATGACCAGGCCGATTCCTCCCTGCCTCCTCAAGGCTCGGCGTTCTGTACGCACCGCGTCTGCTCGGTCGCTCTCGGGCACCTCGAAGTGTCGCCCCGCCGCTCGGAGGTACCAGTAGGCGGTCAGCAGCAGCCAGGGAATGGCCATCCAGCCGATTCCAATGACGAAAATGTCATCAACCCACCGGGTTCCCAACAGGCTGTCGAGCTGAATCCGAAAGAGCGTCTGCTGCATGGTGCCTTTGAGCCCTGTGGCAGTCAGTGGCTTGCGAATGAAAACAGAAGGTTGTCGATGAGCCGAATGCCGCCGACGGTGCCGGCGACCAGTCCGATGAGCGGTGGCAGTGGCGGCTGAAGGATGACGGGCGACTGAAGAGTGCGGGCATCGACGATGCAGGCGTATTCGAGTTCCAGTCCTGGAGCGGCCCGTAGACCTTCCTGGAGCACGCCGCTGGCCGCCGCCAGGTCCTCCGGGGTCGCGTCTGGCGATTGCCGGAACCGTTCGCGGGCACGGGACAGGGCTCCGTGCAGGACGGTGGCCACCCGGCGTTGCTCGGGATTCAGCAGCACATTGCGGCTTGACAGGGCCAGGCCATCATTGTCACGAATCGTGGGGCAGGTGACGATCTCGACGGGCAACTGCAAATCTCGACAAACCTGTTGGATCACGAGCTGCTGTTGATAGTCCTTGCGTCCGAAAAACGCGGCGTCGGGCAGGACAATATTGAGCAGCGAGACCACAACCGTGGCGACGCCACGAAAGTGCCCAGGACGGAATTCTCCCTCGAGCACGTCTCCGAGAGGGCCCACATCGACGCTTGTTGCGTGACCGGCTGGGTACATGGTCACGTCTTCAGGCGCGAAGACGAGGTCGACTCCCAGGTCCTGGCAGATTTCGAGATCCTGTTCCAGCGGCCGGGGGTAGCCATCAAAGTCACCGGCATCGTTGAATTGTGGTGCGTTGACGAAGATGGTCACGACCGTGCGGTCATTGCCGGCGATCGAGGCCTCGATCAGGCTGGTGTGCCCCCGGTGCAGGGCTCCCATCGTCGGAACGCAGCCGATCCGCTTGCTGGCGGCGCGGGCCGTGGCCACCCAGTCCCGGACTGCTTCGACACTGTCGGTCGTCCTCATCCGTGCCGCTTCTGTCTCGAGACGGTGTCAGTCCTGTCGGTTCCTGGCCACCCTGCCGGGAACGCGACACCCAGTGACGGGATTCTATGGTCTGGGCGTCGATTTGACGAGGTGCTGATGGAAGAGGGGAACGGGCGCGGAAAAGCGGCCCCGGAGTGCCTGTTGAGACTCCCGGGGCCGCTTGCATCGCCAAGGCCATCATGTCGGGACAGATGCCCCGTCACGGCCAGCCAGGTCCTAGTATCCGTAGGCCGGGTTCTCGTGATCGAAGTCGTTGCCTTCGAGCCCGATGTTGGTCTTCACGTTGGAGTAGGTGTACTCTTCGAGCAGAGGTGGCTGTCCACCCGACTTGCGGGGGAAACCGTACTGCTGCACGCGAACCGGCAGCCGCGTCGTCTTGTCGATGTAGAGACGGGTCATGTGGAAGGGAATGCCATCGGTCTGTTTCGGGTGGATGACCTGAATGACGCGGACCGCCTTCTTCCCAATCTTGGCATTGGGGAAGTACCGCACGCGCGAGTTGTTGGCCTGCTTCTCCCAGTTCCCGATCACCGTCTCGAGCATCTTCTGGATGCCAATCTCGGTGATGGGATAACGGTTTTCTTTCATGACCATCTTGCTGTTCGGCTTGAGCTTCAGCGTCCCGAGGAACTTCTGGATGCCGGTGCCGTGAGCGATCAGCTTGCCATCGTTGCGTCCATCAACGTAAATCACCTCGCGGCCAGCGTGCGGCTTGTCAAAGTACAGGTAGACCGAGAACGGCTGCTGGCGCATCTTCAGCTGCATGGTCTGCTCGATCATCTTCTTGCCCACGACTTCCTTCTTGGAGAAGGTGGCCGAATAGTCCTTGACCGACTGGAGCGCCTGGCGACTCTCGTCGGCGATTTTCAAGGCTTGCTTCAGGGCGCCAGCTCTCGTGTTAGATGGCTTGGCGGCGACGCGATCAGCCGCACTCAGGGTGCTCACACACAAGGCGGCGACAAAGGTGGTCAGAACGAGGGTGGTACGTGTCATGAGGGTTGTCCGTGCAGAGATGTTCATTCAATGTCCTCGGTCGCGGTTGGGCCGGATTCTTCCCGGCGTCTGTGGCCAGAAGTCGAGATGTGGGGCCGATGCCAGGGACGGCAACACGACACCGGCCGTGGGTCTATCGTCGTCTGTGGCCATGCGGCTTCGAGCGAATTGCGTCGACGACGCAGGCATCGGCCAATAGGGGCCGGTCAGTCAGATCGGTCCGAAAACTCCGATTGGTACGGACCGGAGTGTCGCACCACCTTCCCGGCAACGAAAAACAGGCCTCGTCACCGTGGTGACGAGGCCTGTTGTGAGACGAGAGATTGTTCAGTGCTGGCGGCAGGATCAGTTGGGGCTGGCGGGAACCGAGACGGTTTCGAGTGCGTCGATCTGAGCCTCAAGGTCATCGATCTTGTCGTAGGTCGCACCGGCGATGGCGACGGCGGCGATCGATGTCGCCACCATGGCCAGCGTGACGGCGTCGAGTTGATCAATCGCCTCTTCGATGTGATGGCCTCGCACAACCGTTCCCGGCTCGGAGACCAGGACGGCCTGGCCGTGGGCCTGGGGCGGAGCGGATGTGCTCGACCAGACACGAATGTGGTTTCGTGTGGCACCGGAATCCAGCTGGTACAGGCCGGCGGGAACGTTGGCGACGACGAACTTGCCGTCCTTGCTGCTCACCGTGCGGGCCACCACCCGACGGCCTTGCCGAAGCACGACCAGCACGCCATCCACCGGCTGGCCCTGGGAATCAACAACCTGTCCGGCAAGCTGGCCTGAGGCATCGAGGGCGATGTCGGAAATGGCCGCGGCCGGTCGTGCGGTGGACTGGCGTGTGGTGTCGGGTGCGGGGCCTGTCTGGGGACTCAAGGCCCAGGCGGGCAGTTGTCCCATCAGCATGCCAAGGCAAGAGAGCGTCACAAGGGACCACGTCCATGTGTTGCGGCTGACAATCCGTTTCATCGGTCCGATCCTCTTGCAGGCCTCAATGTGGAGGCCCTGTGGTTGGTGATGTCAGGGTTCCTGCCGTCCATGGCAGACCGGTTCATCCTGTCAACAGGTGCAATCCGAATAACCCGTACATTCCTTCCTATCGGACCCGCAGGCTGCTCACTCCAGTCCGAACACTCACCCAGTGTGGTTTTTCTCGGTGAAGCGGCCTCAGCGAACGGGGCTGCTGACCATGTTTCGGCAGGCTCTATTGGCCCTGACGTGAGATATGGGCCTTGAGAGCCCTGGTCGCGTTGGGCATGCGTGCGGCCAGAAAGCGGCTGAAAGGCCCCGGGGGGCGGTTGTCCTGGATGGCTGCCAGGTAGCTTGACAGAGCGCGTCTTGCCTCAGGGGGACCGGTCAACAGGAAGTGCACCCAGGCCCATGAGTCGCGGTAGTCTGACGCGGTCATCGACTGAAAATCGCGACGCGACTCCAGACGACTGAGCGACGGACGCCAACCAAAAAGGCGAAGCGACCACTTGATGCGTTTGAGATGGGGATGCGCGGTGGATCGAAGAATCTTTTGGGAGATGGGACGCTCAAAGTACTCGGCCAGTCCCTCGTCGAGCCACAGCGGAAGATAGGGCAACGCGTTGTGCACCAGTGCATGTGTACACTCGTGCCGCAAGTCAATGGCCCAGTCCTCATGTCGGTAGACAAACACCACACAACGGTCCGGACCGTTCACGAACAGAGCCCGTCGTCGTTCACCACCGGGAACTCTTGCTCGAACGTATTCCCTGTAACGACGTCGGTTGGCGAGCACGTACACATCAATGGGACGCCTGGAAACGTCCAGTTTGAGCACGTCGCGAAACTCGGATGGCAACTTCTCGAGGGAGGCCAGAACGCGAGAATGGCTGTCGAGAGCGAATTCGGCGTGGATCGTGAAGGGGCCACGCCGCTGCATCGCCTTCCAGGGAGAAGCCCCGGAGGCAGTGGCAGCCGCGGTGAGACTTGCGCAAAGCAGCACAATCGTGGTCGAGAGGCCGCCGATTCCGGACGGACCGAAGCGTTCGTTCGAGAAGCCGGTGTGAGCGGTTGATGGCATCGGTCGAATGACGAGGGGCCTTGCGGAGGAGGGATTGTAGAACGAGGAGGTGGGCGCGGGGAGGTCAATCGGCTGGTGGCAAGGGCGTCGTGATGCACGCGACGTGCTGCAATGGGGATTGCAATTGTCCGCCGGCCGAGCGTGGTCTATGATCCCCGGCCCGAAACTGGAATGGAGTCCGCAATGGCCTCGGTGGTCAGAAAACTCTGTGGTGCGGTGGTCATGGTCGTGCCGCTGGCCGCACTCGCCGCGATGTGGTTCTTTGGCATCCCGAGGCTGACGCCTCACACCGAATGGTCGATTTCTTCGGTGACTACTGAGACTCGCCACGAAGTCGCGGACAAACAGCCTGCACGAGCCATCGGTTCCGTGGCCGAGCCCCACGCGATTCGTGAGGGCGCCCGGATCACGCGCCCTTTGTCGGCGACCAGGCGCCGGAGTCGAGATGGACAGCCGCCCTTGTCGGCGGATTCAACGGTTGCGATGTCTGAGGACGGGACCACACGATCCGCCAAGCGCGTCGCGACAAACGACAACGGGTTACCCTCAGAAGGCTCATCGCGAGCGATGACGTGGCAGACGGTGCGCCGAGAACTTGCGGTGTTGGGCGTGTACCAATTCAAGATCCAGCCGGGGACCAGGCCGGGAGAGGTTCACTTCAGTTGTGTGACGGGCAGCCCCGGTTCAATTCGTGTCACGCGACGATACGAGGCCGAGGCGGGAGACCCGGTTGAAGCGGCAGGGGATGTCCTGAGGCAACTGCAAGCACACCAGGCACGACATTCTCCAATTGCCCGAGCCAGGTAAAAAGCTGGCCGAGGCCCATGAACCAGCCTTGAGGCGATACACGGATGTGGCCAATCCGGGTCCAGACATGGCGAACGCGAGAGCCGGGGCAGGGTTGGCACGTCGCCGCGTTCACCGCAGAAGCGTCCCCGGAGGATCGTCAGCGGGAGTTTTTCCGGCAGGGGACCGACGCGACGCCCTGCAACCACGACGGGCCCGTCGCATTGCGACGTACGCCCAAGATGTCACGGTTGGAGGCCGTCCTGCTTGTCGCGGATCGAGCGATGTCAACGCGTCGGTTGGCTCAATTGGCCAAGCTCGCTTCACCCGCTGAGGCCGGGCGGCTGGTGGAACGGCTCAACCAGGCGTACTTCGCTGATGCGAGCGCATTTCGGATTGAGAGGGTGGCGACTGGGTACAGACTGCTCACACGGCCCGAATTCTCGAACTGGCTCAATCGCCTGCACAATCGAAAGAGCCAGCTGAAGCTGTCAAATCCCGCGCTCGAGACACTCTCGATCATCGCCTACCGGCAGCCGATCACGAGAGCCGACGTTGAGGTGATTCGGGGTGTCCAGTCCACCGATATCCTCAGGCTGTTGATGGACCGTGGCCTGGTACGGATTGGAGGTGAGGAGGAATCGCTGGGCCGACCCTATCTCTATGAGACGACTCGCCAGTTTCTCGAGTTGTTCGGCCTGCGAGACCTGGACGACCTGCCCAACGCCCTTCTGCTCCGACTGCCGGCCATGGTTGCTGAGGACGAGGTGAACGGGGAGGGGAGCGGGGAAGAGGTGAGCGGAGAATCAGAACCCGAAGTCGATGACGACGACTGGGACGACGACTGGGAAGACGACTGGGAAGACGACTGGGAAGACGACGAAGACAGCTAGTCAGTCCTGGAGCCAGTCATCGACGATCCCCAGGATCTCGCCGGCAATGTCGTCGATCGTCCGCATCTCGCCGGTGGACGGGTCGACACCCTCAACTCTCGTCCAACGATCCCGTGAGGCGGCCAGCGAGGCATAGACGGCATGCACGCCGCGCTGGTACTCCAGATTCTCCTCCTGCAAGTCGGCCTCGCGCTCGGTGTAGTCCCGAGCGGCTTTCTTCGCGATGAGCTGTCGCGAGATGTCTGGCGGCACATCGAGCCAGATGACGAGGTCGGCGACCGGCAAACCAAAAATCTCGTGCTCCATGCGTTCTATCCAGCAGATGACATCCTGTTGACGGGATGCGGCAACCCTCGACCCCTGGTGGGCGAGGTTGGATGGCACGTACCGATCACAGATTGTGACCTGGTTGTTCTCAAGAGACGCTCGGATCACGTCACGGGATTCGAAGCGGTCGCCCGCGTAGAGCACCGCAGCCAGTTCAGGTGCCACGTGCGCAAGCGGCCCGAATTCGCCGTTGAGAAAGCGACCGATGGTGTGACCGAATTGCGTGTCGGCGTACCTCGGAAAACTCAACAACTCGGCCGGTGTGTTCCGGGCGACAAGCGAAGCGACGAGTCGAGCGGCCTGCGTGCCTTTGCCCGATCCATCGGTACCCTCGATCGCGATCAACCGGCTCATCGCCGGGCCTCGATGCCAGTGGCATCAGCTGACAGGGCCGTGGCGTTGACCAGCGTTCCGATGTCGGTTTCATGACCCGGAAGCGTGACCGGTACATAACGACGATCGGTTCCGCGAACAAACCCAGGTCGATCGGCAGCGGTCCGCTCGATGAGAACCTCGAGATCCTGTCCGACCAGTGACTGGTGGTAGGCCGTGGCCAATTCGGCTTCGACAGCCTCCAGCTCGTGCACGCGGGCCTTACGGACCTGCGGGTCCACCTGGTCGGGAGCCTCGGCCGCTGGCGTGCCCTTCCGTGGGCTGAATGGAAAGATGTGGATCTTGGAGAATCCCGACGACCGACAAACGTCGACTGTCTCGCCAAACTCGGCAGCGGTTTCGCCGGGAAATCCCACGATGGCGTCGGTGGTGAATGCCGGTTGGTCGAGTGCGTGCCTCATTTCGTCGATCGTGTTGAGAAACTGTCGTGCGGTGTAGCGGCGCCGCATCCGCTTGAGGACGCTGTCAGATCCACTTTGCAGGGCGGGGTGGAATTGCGGACAGAGGTGTTCGCAGTTGGCCGCAGACTTGATGAAATCGGCGTTGATCTCGCGGGCCTCGATACTGGAGAGCCTCATCCGCCACTGACCGGGGATCCGGTCGAGTCGTTCAAACAGGTGATGGAGACGGAAACGGGGACGGCCGGACCGTCCCCGCGTGGTATCGACCCCAAAATGGCCGACGTGAATCCCCGTCAGGACGATCTCGCGAAACCCCCGGTCGACCAGCCCACGGACTTCCGCCTCGATCTCGCCCGGATCCCGGCTCTGGAGACCGGGGCGGACCTGCGGAATGATGCAGTAGCTGCAACGGAGGATACAACCGTCCTGGACCTTGACGTAAGCACGTTGGCGGCCGTCAAAGTGCGTGATGCCACGGGGCAGCTCAACGATGCCGATACGGCCGAGCACATCGGGCAGTTCTCGTTTGTCCTGCACCACTTCAAAAACACCAGGCAGCCCGGCGAGCACAGCGGGTTCACGAGTGGCGTAACACCCCATCACGATCGTCCGCGTGCCAGGGTTGCGGCGGGCCAGTTGGCGAATGAGCTGGCGGCCCTTGGAATCGCCGGTGGCGGTGACCGTACAAGTGTTGACCACGCAGATGTCGGCGGACTCGTCTTCGGACGCCTCGCGATAGCCGCCTGCGAGGAGCGCCTCCTTGACGAGCTGCGTCTCGTACTGGTTCACCTTGCAGCCCAGTGTCACCAGTCGGCACGTGGGTTGAGCGGCCAAGGTGATCTGAGAGGCCTTGGAAATCATGACGACGCGCTCGTCTCACCGCCTCCGTCGTTGCTCTTGGCGCCCCGCCTCCGTCTCCGGCGTCGTTTTCGGCGACCCGATTGGCCATCTGAACCGCTGGCCCCTCCGTTTCCACCGCCACTGCGAGGCAATTGTGAGAGCGCGTCTTCCCAGCTGGGAACCGCCGATTCAGATTGCAATGACTCGGTGTCATCGTCGAGGTCATCATCCATCGCCACTGCTGCTTCTCGCACCTCGTCCAGCAGATCTTCACCGGGCGTGGCCGCGCTGTCCCCATTCGGAGTGGGGGACGAGCCTGTCGGAGAATCACTGTGAGAATCGGTCTGCGAGGACACGGTCCCGGCCGAGCCTTGGTCCGCATCGCCAGCCCCGGACTTGCGGCGTCTTCTCCGCCGCCGTCTTCGGCGTGGACGCTGTTGATCATCCTCTGACTCGATGCCATCGCCCGTCGTGGAATCCGACGAATCTTCAGAGCCTGTTTCCTGGCGAGTTGTCGACGTCGTCTGAATGGGTGTTGTTGGGCCTCCCCACGCGGCCAGTGGATCATCCTGGGGAGGAGGCGTCGCTTCCGTTGACGCTTCTGTTGACGGGGACTCACTTCCTTGGCCCGATCTACCCCGACCTCGGCGACGGCGTCGGCGTCGCCGTTTTCGACCCGTTCGTGGCGGGTCCCCGTCGCTGGAATCCCCCGATCCGGACGCGGTTGCTGAATCGGATGCCGGTTCAGAGGGTGTGTCCAGTAATCCGGCTCCAAAAGCCGTGGAACCGGATGGCCCGTCATCGGCGGCAGGAGTTGTCGCAACGGCAGACGACGCCGGCTCACTTTCCCTAAGCGATGGGTCGGAAACGGCCTCCCCGATTGGTGTTGACGGCGGGCTGGTGGCCGATTCGTCAACTGAAGGCGCGGCTGTGGATTCGGGCGCGGTGGTCGGGTCCGGGACGTCGCTGAAGAGACCAGCCCCAAATGCGGGACCCGGAGGTGGCTTGGGAGGCTCGGGCGCCATGGGCTGTGATCTTGGTGTCGGCGAGGCACCTCGTCTTCCCGAATCTCGACCTGCTCCCGCGATCTTTGAGGGTGAAGCGGCCTTCAGCGGTTCGAGTGCATCCCAGTAGCCGTCCTGCTCAGGGTCGCGTACGGCGGGAGCCTCAGAAACCTGGTTCGCCTCTCCGGTTGTGTCGGTTTCGGAGGAGAGCGTGTCCGTCGATTCCGACGACGTGTCCGGGGCCTCGCCAGCGTTCAGTGGCGGCGGGGGCGGCGCGGGACGCTTCAGGATAACACCCAGCAGCGACTTCGCTTTTTGCCCTAGCGATTCCGGTTGTCCTGGGTCACTCCCGGACGGAGACGTATCTGCCATGAGGCAAAACTAGCTGTTGATCATGGACATTTCAAGGAGCGTCACCGGACAGCGTTCAGCTCTTGGTTTTCTTGGTGTCCGGCTTCTTGGTGTCCGGCTTCTTGGTGTCCGGCTTCTTGGTGTCCGGCTTCTTGGTGTCCGGCTTCTTG
>MDTE01205095.1_pt1 | contig 48556 bp, 48 predicted proteins | sample 811231 | NCBI WGS metagenome assembly MDTE01 (sample SAMN05326651, study PRJNA326480) | marine metagenome | isolation source: seawater | place: Indian Ocean: Red Sea | collected 2010 | reverse complement strand
TGTTCCTTGGTCTGGAGGAAAGGATTCTAGTTCTATCGCATTAAAATTAAAGAATGAATACGAACTTAAACCCTTACTAGTTACTTTTTCACCATTGATCGTAAATCATATAGGATCATTTAATAGAGAGCTTGTTTTAAAAAAAGGTTTCGATACAGTTTTTTTTCAACCAAATATTGATATCTCTAGAAAGTTGGCCAAAAGATTTTTTCTTGAAAGAGGAAATCCTAAAGTAGCCTGGGATGCAGGAATTAATTCTATACCTGTAAAAATTGCAATTAAATTTAAAATACCTTTTATATTTTATGCTGAGCATGGTGAAAGTGAGTACGGAGGATTAGTTTTGGATAAAAATAGTACTAAAATTAGAAATAGCAGGGAGGTAATTGAACATCAAATTGGAGATTATCCTGAAAACTGGATTTCTGATGATATTGGTATCGCTGATCTTAATCCATATATCTATCCAAATGAGAAAGAATTAAAAAAGAATAAAATTATTCCTTATTATTTCAGTTATTTTCATCAATGGAGTATGTTTGAAAACTATAATTATATAAAAAAAGAAATTCCAGATTTTAAAGAGAATGAATACGGTAGAACCGAGGGTACTTTCACAAACTTTGATAGTCTTGATGATAAAATAGATGACTTATATTATTATATGCAATTTATAAAATTTGGTTTTGGAAGGGCAACAAGAGATGCAAGTAGGTTAATACAAAATTCTCACATTGATAGAAAAAAAGCTATTTCGTATGTAAAAAAATTTGATGGTGAATTTCCAAAAAGAAATTTTAAAGATGTATTAAAATTTCTTGATATATCTGAATTAACATTTTATGAGACAGTAGATAAACATAGAAATTTAGAAATTTGGAAAACAAAAGGAAATTCTTGGGAGCTTAAACATAAAATAAAATAAATATATATGAAAAATGTTAATAAATATGGAAACTGTCTTGAGGAATACAAAGATAATAAAAATAATGCTGAAATTTATTATAAAAGAGCAATCGGAAAATTGCCTGAAATGGAAGTTTCTAAGGCATTAGCAAAAATTATTAGCAAAAAGATAAAATCAAATCAAAGCATACTAGATGTTGGATGTGGATGTGGTCATTATTATAGATCTTTCAAAAGAGAGTTTGGAAATAAAAAATTTACATACACTGGTATTGACCCGTATTCCATTTTTTTAAATAAAGCAAAAAGCGCTTGGAAAAAAGATGAAAATACCCAATTTAAAATTGCAGATATTCATAAAATTCCATTTAAAAAAAATAATTTTGATTTTGTTGTTTGTAACAATGTTTTATTACATTTACGAAGTATTGAAAAACCAATTAAAGAATTATTGAGGGTCTCAAATAAACATGTTGTTTTGAGAACCGTTGTTTATGACGTTTCATATAAAGTCCAGCTTGTATATAATAAAAAATGGTGGAAAGGCACGAAGGTAAAACCAAACCAAGAATTTACATACAAAGGTGAGCCTAGAGCATTTTCATATTTTAATATTCATTCTTTTGATTACTTATCATCAGTAATTAAAAAATACGCTCCAAAGAGTAAGATTAAGTATGTAAAGGATAATTTTTATTCTAAATCAGTAATTCAAGGTAGTATAAAAAAAGAAAGCAGGCCTTTAGCTACTAGAATTATAGGTACAGAGCAGTTTTCTGGTTGTTTGATGCAGCCACATTATTTTGTCATAATCGAAAAGTAGAGTAGAGCAATGTTTGATAATAAAGTGATACTTGTCACGGGCGGAACCGGATCTTTTGGTAAAGAATTTATTAGGTTTGTTATTAAAAATTATAAATTTAAAAAAATAATAATTTTTAGTAGAGACGAACTTAAACAACATGAGTTTAGAATTAGTCTTTCAGATAAAGAATTGAAAAAAGTAAGGTTTTTTATTGGTGACATTAGAGATAAAAATAGACTTAAAATGGCAATGCAAGATGTCAACATCTTAGTTCACGCCGCAGCTTTGAAACAGGTTCCTACTATAGAGTATAATCCATTTGAGGCTGTAAAAACTAATATATATGGAGCTCAAAACATAATAGAGGCATCTTTAGAGACAAAAGTTGAAAAAGTTATTGCTTTAAGTACTGATAAAGCTAGTTCACCAATAAATGTTTATGGAGCAACAAAACTAACTTCTGACAAACTATTTATTTCAGCAAATAACTACTCTGGAATAAAGAATATAAAATTTTCTGTGGTTAGATATGGAAATGTTTTTGGAAGCAGAGGCTCGGTAATACCAATTTTCCTTAATGTAAAAAATAATAATTATAATATCACTGATGTTAATATGACTCGATTTAATATAACATTAGAAGAAGGTGTAAAGTTTGTAATTTTTTCATTAAAAAATATGATTGGAGGAGAAATATTTGTCCCAAAACTTAAATCTTATAAAATTACAGATTTAGTTAAAGCAATTTCAAATAATCCAAAAATTAATTTGATAGGTATTCGACCAGGAGAAAAAATTCATGAAGAAATGATATCAAAATTTGATGCAATAAATACTTTAGAATTTAAAAATTTTTTTATTATTTTACCCGATCTTTCATTTAAAGGAATAAGTCTATCTACTTTTAAAAAAAAATATCCAAATAAACCTAAATTTTGTGAAAGTAATTTTTCTTATAATAGCCTTGAGAACAATCAATATTTAAGTGTTAGTGAAATTAAAAATTTAATTAAAGATTTCAAAAAATAATTTAATGATATTTTATGGAAAGCAGTTTCTAGATAATGAGGAAGTCAATGCTGTAAAAAAAGTTCTTAAAAGTGAATTTATTACACAGGGTCCAAAATCGAGAGAATTTGAACAAAATTTAAAAAATAGATTTAAATCTAAATATTGTCTCGCATTATCAAGTGGAACAGCCGCACTTCATTTGGCTGGAAAAGCATTGGGATGGAAAAAAAACGATCTTGTTTTAACTACACCAATTACGTTTCTTGCTACATTAAATAGTATAATTTACAACAATGCTAGTCCAGTTTTGGTTGATATAAATAAATACACTTTAAATATAGATTTAAATTTATTAGAAGATAAAATTATAAGTTTAAAAAAGAAGAATAAAAAAATCAAAAGTGTTATTGGAGTAGATTTTTCAGGCAGCCCATGTGAATGGAAAGAAATTAAGTTTTTATCAAAAAAATATAATTTTACGACAATAAATGATAATTGTCATGCCATAGGAGCCAAATATTTAAATGATATTGGTTATGCAGTAAAATATGCAGATATAGTCACACATAGCTACCATCCAGTTAAAAATATTACAACAGGAGAAGGTGGAGCATTATTTACAAATAATAAAAATTTTTATGAAAAAATTAAAAATTTAAATTCTCATGGAGTTATTAAAGGTAAAAATTGGAATTTTAAATTAACTGATATTGGATTTAATTATAGATTAAATGAAATTTCTTCTGCTATTGGAATAAGTCAATTAAAAAAATTAAACAATTTTTTGAAAAAACGAAGAATTATTGCAAAAAATTATGATAATTTTTTTCAAAAATTTAATAATGTTAAAACACCATATAAAAATAAGAATTTTAAAAGTGCATATCATTTATATACGTTAAGTTTTGATTTTAAAAAAAATAAGATAAATAAGTCAAATTTTTTTAATTTTATGAAAAAACATGGATTTTCTCTTCAGGTTCATTATGTACCACTTTTTTTTCATAAGATTTATAAAAACTATTTAAAATTTAGTTTATCAAAATATACAAACTCCATAACTTATTATGATCAATCTTTTTCGATACCAATTTATCCATCTTTGAAAAAATCTGATCAAGATAAATTAAAATTATTAATAAAAAAATATTTACATTTAAAATGTTAAAATTTATTTTTGGATATACTAAATTTATTAAAAATTACTTTATTATTGCACTTATTCTAATTGGAACACTAACATTTTTAAACAGTTTGAAGCCAATTATTTTATCTGGAAGTTTTAATATAATTATAAATGAACTGAATCTTGAAACAACTAAAACCAATGAAAATACTGAGTCCTCTAAAAATTTGTTTGATTTAAATAATCTTAATTCCGAAATTAAAAATATTTTAACTAAAAAACTAATTAGCTTTGAGGATAAAATTATTTTTTTTATTATTGCTTTGCTTGTAATCAATATATCTATTTACTTTAACGGTTATTCATTAGAAAAAATAATTGTAACTGCAAGGCAATTGATTTTTAAAAAGATAAGATCTGACTATTTGAAAAAAGTAATTTCCCTTGATTTCTTAATTTTTGGCAATCAAAAAATTGGAGATATGATTTCTGCAATAGGAAACGATTCAAGAGCAATGAGCCAAGGTGCGGTGTCGTTCTTAATAAGGACAATTAGTGCAGTAGTGTTATTTATTATTTTTTTTATTTTTTTAATAAATACTCAAATTTATCTTACATTTTTTTTGTTGATAATTTTATCTTTTCATTATTTTTTAAACTTATTTTTAAAAAAAAAACAAAAAAAGCTAACAAAAGCTAACTTAGACACAACAGCATCTTTATTTTCAACTATCAATCAATTTTTGACAAATTTTAGAATTATAAAATGCTTTAGTGCCGAAAACTATTCCAATGAAGTTTTAAATAATGAATTAGAAATTACTCATGATGTAGAAAGAAAATATGAAAAAATTATAGTTAGAGAAAATGAAATTAGAAAATTAATTGATGGTATATTTGAGATAATAACAATAGTTTTGTGTCTTTATTTTGTTTATCAACAGAGAATATCAATTTCTGGAGCTATTGGATACTTGTATGTTTTAAGACTTATAGTTGCACCAGCTAAACAAATTGCTTCTGCACCTTTATGGTTTGAAAGAATCAAAAGTTCTGGAGAAAATTTGAAAAAAATTAAAGATATTGAAATTGAGATTATTTCGGGAGCAAAGAAAATTGAAACAATTAAAAACAATATAAATTTTAAAAATGTTTGTTTTTATTATGAAAGTAGTAAAAGAAAAGTTCTAGATAATATTTCATTTAATATCAAAAAAAATAAAATTACTGGAATTTATGGTATTAGTGGATCAGGAAAATCTACAATTACAGATTTAATACTCAGACTGATAGATCCAAAAGAAGGTAGAATTTTAATTGATGGAATAGATATAAAAAATTTTGATTTAAAAGATTATAGATCATTATTTTCTATTGTACCGCAAGAAAATATACTTATCGATGCAAGTATTAAAGAAAATATTCTTTTTGGAAGAAATGGGATAACCGAAGATAATTTTAAAGATGCACTTATCAAATCAAGATGTTTAGAATTTATAGATGATTTAAAAGATGGCTTAAACACAAAGGTTGGTGAGAGAGGAACCAAACTTTCTGGTGGTCAAAAACAGAGAATTTGTATAGCAAGAGCGATAATTTCTAAACCAGAAATTTTAATTTTTGATGAGGCAACTAGTAATTTAGATCAAGAAAATTTGAATGAACTTTTAGATACTATAATTAAATTAAAATTAAACCATACAATTATTATAATTTCACATAGCAATGAAACAATAAAGATCTGTGATGATATAATTGATTTAAATACAACAATATAAAAGCAATAAATAATTAATGGATAAAATGAAAGTTATAATTTTTATTGAGTGGGTTTATCCGTCCTACGAAAAAAATTTTTTATTTTTATATAAAGAAATAAAAAAATATTTTAAAGATGTAACTGTAGCAATATTTTCTCTTAATATGTACAAGGAAAAAAAAACTGGATTTCCTGGAATTCATGAAAAATTTAAAAAAGACAAAGATTTTATAAATCCAAATATAGTTTGGTTAAATAATAAAAAAGAATTATATAATTTAATAAAAAAAAAGGATTTAATAATTTTAGGAAACTGTAGAGGTGAGACTAATAATATAATTTTATATTCTAGGCTGAGAGGAAAATTAGTTATTGTTCATAACGACCCTGCAAACTATGATGTTGGAAATATATCCCCCAATCTTTACTGTGTTGAAAATAAAATTAATCTATCTTTACTAAAACAAAAATATAATTCAAATACATTTAATTATGTTTCTGAATTAGACGATTGTAAGATTACTGGCTCATTACAATATGATAAAATTTTTAAATTAAAAAAAAAAGACAGAAATTATTTTTTTAATAAATATAAATTAAAAAAAAAACCTTTTGTAATTTTTATGCCTAGTGGACCACAAACGATGACAAAATATTATCAACAAGATTATAAAAAAATTTTTAATCACCTAAAAAAAAAATATGAAGTTTTGATCAAAATTCATCCATCTGATTTTTATAAAAGAAAAACAATTTACTACAGTAAAAATAATTTTTCATATGAAGTGATTTTAAAAAATAAAAAAGTTAAGATATTAGAGCCTAAAGATTTTGAAATTGGATTAAAATATTGTGAAATGGTCTTTTCAATTGACACTACTGGTTTTGTCCCAGTTAATATGTCTAAAAAGCCAATAATATATGTAGATAGATTTAAATACCTAGGAGAAAATGTTTTAGAAACAAAGAAATTTTTAAAATTAAATTATTATGATAGCAAATTAAGTATCAAAAATTTTACTCCAAAAAAACTTTTATTAGAAATTAAAAAAAATAATATTGATACCAGTGCTACATCTCAAGATTTAAATAAAAATAAAAAAAATTTAAGTAATTTTTTGTATTATGGTTGTGATTTATCTTATGATAAATTTTTAAAAATTAATTTTCGAAAATTCAAAAAAAAATTCCCAACAAAACTAGCTAAAAAATTAAATTTCCAAAATGATGATAAAACAGCTATTAGGATAACAAATGAAATAATTAGATACATCAAAAATTATAATCCAAGTTTAAAAAATAAATTAGAAATTTTTTCAAATTTGTTTATATACACCTTAAAAAATCTTAAAAATAAAATAAAAAAAATATCACAAATTGAAACATAAAATTTGCATAATTGGTCTTGGATATGTTGGATTGCCTCTAGCTATTGAGTTTTCGAAGTATTACAAGGTAGTTGGATACGATAAAAATAATAAAAGAGTTAAAGAACTTATTAAAGGATTAGACCATAACAATGAAATAAAAATTAGCAAAACTAACTCAGAAAAAATTTTATTTACTAATCAAGAAAAAGATTTATTAGATTGTAATATATTTATTATTACTTTACCTACGCCTGTAAAAAAAAATAATATTCCAGATCTAGGGGATGTGATTAATGGAACAAAACTTGTTTCGAAATATATTTCTAAAAATAATTTTATTATTTATGAGTCTACATTTTATCCTGGTTTAATTAAGGAAAAATTAGTTCCAATTATTGAGAAAATTTCACAAAAAAAAATCAATAAAGAATTTTATTGTGGATATTCGCCTGAGAGAATAAATCCTGGAGATAAAAAAAGAGGCTTATCAAATATTAAAAAAATTGTATCTGGAAGCAATAAGTACTCTTTAAATATAATTTCTGAAATCTATAAAAAAATTATTAAAGCAGGTGTTATAGAAGCAAAAAATATAGAGTCAGCTGAAGCAGCGAAAATTTTAGAAAATATTCAAAGAGACGTAAATATTGCGTTAATGAATGAAGTGTCAATAATATTTAATAAACTTAATTTAGATACTGAAGAAGTTATAAGGTTAGCATCAACTAAATGGAATTTTCATAATTATAGCCCAGGTTTAGTTGGAGGGCATTGCATAAGTGTGGATCCATATTATTTAATTCATAAAGCAAATAAGGTTGGTAAAAAACTAAAATTAATAAAATCAGCAAGAGAAGTAAGTGAGAAAATACCAAATTTTATATATCAACAAATTAAAAAAAAAATTGGAAGTAAACATTTTAAAAAGAGTCTTAATATTTTAATTTTAGGATTTGTTTTTAAGAAAAATTCAAAAGATTTTAGAAATTCCAAAGTACAAAAAATAATAGATATTTTTAGTAAAAAAAATAACTCAAAAATTGATATTTACGATAATAACTTGATTAATTTTCCTTCATTACCAAATGAAAAAACTAAGTTTGTAAAAAGATTAAAAAATAATTTTTATGATGCAATCATTATTACTGATAAACACGATTTTATTTATAAGATTGGTCTAAAAAAAATTATTAATATGAAAAATAAAAATGGTATTATCTTTGATATAAAGTGGGCATTTAAAAGTAATCAGATAGATCTTAGGCTTTAAATTTTTTGTTTTTAAAATGATATATGCAATTATCCCAGCTAGAAAAGGAAGCAAGAGGATTAAAAATAAAAATCTAAAAAAATTTGCTGGAGTACCTATTATTAAAAGAACAATAGATTTATGTAACAAATTGAAATTTTTCGATAAAATTATAATTTCTAGCGATTGTTCAAAAATTTTAAATTTGACAAAAAAAAATTCCAAATACTTATCAAATTTTAAGATCAAAACAATTATCAGATGATTATACTAGCACAATAAGTGTGATAAAAAACGTTATTAGCAAAATTAATGTAGAAAAAAATTCAATAATTTTCTGCATATATCCTACGTCAGTTTTCTTAAAAAAAAAAATTTTGGTACAAGCCTTAAAAGTTATCCAAAAAGATGAAAATAATTTTGTATTTTCAGCTAAAAAGTATGCTCATCCTATTGAAAGATCTTTCTATAAAAAAAAAAAATTATATTTTTTGAAAAAAAAATCTATTTCTAAAAGATCTCAGGATTTAAAATATTTTTATCATGATGCGGCACAATTTTATGGAGGAAGTACAATTGCTTGGAAAAAAAAAGAGATTATAAATAAAAATTCAAATTTTATTGAGATACCGTTAAATGAAAGTCATGATATTGACACTATAGAGGACTGGAAATTTGCAGAAAAGTTATGGAAAATTCTTTAAAATATAAAAAATTAATGACAATTTTTAAGTAAATATATTTTATGAAAAAAATATGTCTTATTGATTATGGCTCTGGAAATCAAAAATCTATGTACAATCTTCTTGATTACTTAGGGTATAAAGTAAAATTATCAAATTCTATATTTGATATTGAAGACTCTACACATATTATATTACCCGGGGTTGGTTCTTATTCAAAGCTTATGAAAAATCTAAAAGAAAAAAAAATTTTAGATGTTTTAAATAAGGAAGTAATTTTAAAACATAAACCATTTTTAGGAATTTGTGTTGGAATGCAAATTTTATCGTCTTATGGTTTTGAATTTGAGAAGTCAGAGGGTTTAAATTGGATCGCAGGCGAAGTTCATAAAATTGATAAAAAAAATATTAAGCTTCCACATATTGGTTGGAATAATATTTTAATTACTAAAGAGGATAATATAGTTGATTCACTAAATAATATGGATTTTTATTTTCTACATAGTTATGTTTTTAATTTAAAAGATAATTCAAATTCAATTTCAAAAACTAATTATGGTATTGAATTCAATTCAATTGTAAGAAAAGATAATATATATGGCGCACAATTTCATCCAGAAAAAAGCCAAGAAAGCGGAAAAATTTTTTTAAAAAATTTCTTGGATAAAATAAATTAATTTAATGAAAAAAAGAAGATTAATACCTGTTATATTGGTTAAAAATGGCTGGGTAGTTCAAAGTAGAAATTTTAAGACATTTCAAAAAATTGGCAATCCAACAATAAGCGTAAAAAGGTGCAGTGAATGGGGATCTGATGAACTTATTTTATTAGATATATCTAGGGAGGAGTTTTATAATAATAGACAAGACATTAACTTTAAAAATAACAAATCTTTTCTTGAAATTTTAAATGAAATTTCAAAATTTTGTTTTATGCCTCTAGTTGCAGGAGGCAAGATAAAAACCTTAAAAAAAATTGAAAATTTTTTAGTAAATGGAGCTGATAAAATATCAATTAATACTGAGGCAATATTAAATTCAAAATTTATCAAACAAGCTTCCCAGGAGTTTGGTTCACAGTGTATAGTGGTATCAATTGATGTAAAAAAAATTGGAAGCGATTATAAAATTTTTACTGAAAATGGATCACAGTTAGTAAATATAAACTTAAAAGATTTTTTAAAAAAAATTCAAGATTTTGGAGCTGGAGAAGTTTTAATCAATTCAATTGATAGAGATGGTTCTGGAAAAGGCTTTGATATTGATCTAATTAATGAGGTTGAGGATGCAATTGAAATCCCACAAGTTTGTTGTGGTGGAGCTGGATCCTATGATCATTTTATTGAAGTTGCAAACAAATCTAGAGTTGATGGTATTGCTGCAGCTAATTTTTTTCAGTATATAGATCAGAGTGTTTTTTTAACAAAAAAAAAACTGTGCGAAAATAATTTAAATTTTAGAAATGCAGATCTAATCGAGATATAAAAATTAAAATGAAATATTGTAAAAAATGTGTCTATCCAATTATTGCTGTAAATCTTGAAATAGATAATAGTGGGATTTGTTCTAGTTGCAAAACATTTGAAAAATTTAATTTATTAAAAGATCAAGATTGGAACGAAAGAAAGAAAAAATTTGAAAATCTGGTAGAGGAAATAAAAAAAAATAATACCTCTAATTATGATTGTGTTATTCCTGTTAGTGGAGGAAAAGATAGTTACTTTCAAACACATAAAATTGTTAAAGAATATGGCTTAAAACCATTATTAGTAACATATCATGGAAATAATTATTTACCTGAGGGTGATTTTAATCGCGATAACATGAGAAAAGTATTTGATGCAGATCATATTGTATGGGGTCCAAGTATAAATGTTTTAAAAAAGTTAAACAAATTGGGTTTTGAAAAAATGGGAGATATGAATTGGCATGCTCATTGTGGAATTTTTAGTTCACCCATATCAATTGCAACGAAATTTAATATACCATTTATTTTTTGGGGAGAAATTGTTTGGGATATTTCCGGCATGTATGATCCCAATGATTTTCCAGAGTTTAGTGCAAGAGTACGTCACGAACATATGTTAAGAGGTTTTGAATGGTATGATTTTTTAGAGGATAATAACTATGAACTCACAGAAAAAGATTTTATTTGGGCAAAATATCCAACTGATAAAGAAATTATAAAAAATAATGTAAGAGGAATATATCTTGGTAACTATTTTAAATGGTCTCCTAATGAACATTTTAAAGAAATGAAAAAACTTTATAATTGGAAAGAATCTTCAAAGCCTTTTCAAAGAACTTATAGAAATTTTTCTAATTTAGATGACAGATATGAGTCTGGAATACATGACCTTATGAAATTTATTAAGTTTGGATATGGAAGAGCCTCTGACCATGCATCAAAAGATATTAGGGATGGTTATTTTACGAGAGAAAAGGGCATTGAAATGGTAAAAAAATACGATCATGTTGTTTCAGATGATTTAGAATATTGGCTTGATTATATTGGCAAGGATTACGAATATTTTTGGAATATTGCAGATACTTTTAGAGATCCTAGAGTTTGGTCTATAGAGGATAATCAGTGGGTAAAAGATAATATATGGGGAGAAAAGACTAGTTACGGAAAAGTTCATTTAAGCAAAGACTCTATAAAAAAGTTTAAGGAAAAAACGATATAATGATAATAATTGGTATTTCTATTGGAGAACATTGTTCATCTGCATTGTACAAAGACGGTAATTTATTATTTGCGTCATATGAGGAAAGATTTCTAAAAAAAAAATGTTTTTCAGGTTTTCCATATAGATCTTTAAAATATCTTTTAAAAAAATTTAAAATTAAAACTAAAAATATTGATTGTATTGCTGTTATAAACACTACTACAACTGGTATGGAATTTAGTGCCGTGCAAAGATTTCATTCTTTTTCTGTAAAGGACTATATTTCAGAGGCTGAAAAATATTATTATCCAATGATATATAATGGAAAAAAACCTAAAATTTTAAAAATATTTAAAAAAAAAATTAATAAAAAAACATATCCTAAGAAGATATTAAATGAATTAATTAAAAATGGAGAAAATATAAATAATTCACAAATTTTAAGAAAAAAATTAATCCATGAATTTTTCAATAATAAAAATATTCCTATTCATTTCGTAGACCATCATATTACACATGCAATTTATTCATTTATTACTGCTCCTAAAAAATTAGATAAAACTTTAGCATTTACAGCAGATAGTATGGGAGATAGAGGAGAAAATAGTGCTGTTTATTTAATCAAAAGTGGAAAAATTCATAAAATTTTTTCATCTGGCAAACAAAATCTTGGAAAGCTATTTAGGAATATTACACTTCTTCTCGGATTAAAACCTTATCAGCACGAGTATAAAGTTATGGGGCTAGCACCTTATTCTCCAGAATTTTTTAATAACCAAGTTGTTAAAATATTTAGAAGATATATGAGTGGTTTTAAAAAAAATTGGATTTTTAATAAAAAACCTAAAGATCATTATTTTTTATTTCAGAAAGAATTAAAGGGATATAGATTTGACAGTATAGCCGGTGGTCTTCAAGCATACTTTGAAGAAATGCTTTCTGAGTGGTTTATGTATTTTGTAAAGAAATATAAAAATATTTTTAATAATATTATTTTCTCTGGCGGATTAAGTATGAATGTAAAAGCAAATTTGAAAATTCAACAAATTGCAAAAAAATATAATAAATTTTTTTTCGCAGCTCCATCTGCTGATGATTATGCTCACTGTATTGGTGCTATCTATACAGTAAAAAATCAAATCTATGATTATCCATTAGAGTCAAATCAAATTAAAAATTTAAATTTAGGTTATGAATTTTCATTAAGTGATGAAAAAAGAATGATTATTTGGGCAAAAAAAAATAAATGGAAAATATCTAAATACAATCATCTCAAAGCGTCTAAACTACTCGCACAAGATAAAATACTTGGTTTATGTCATGGTTCAGCTGAATTTGGAGCAAGATCACTGGGTTTTAGGTCAATAATTGCTGATCCTTCAAAACAAGGAAATTTAAAAAAAATTAACACGCAAATTAAAAGTAGAGACTTCTGGATGCCTTTTGCTCCAGCAATTATGAGTGGCAAGGAAAATTTATATTTAGTTGATTGCGATAAGGATAATTCTTTATTTATGGCTTGTTGCAATAATACAAAAGAACACAAAAGAGAACACATTTTAGCTGGCATACATCCATATGACTATACCGCAAGACCACAAATCGTTAGAAAAAATTTAAATAAAAAATTTTATGAAATTATAAAATCATTTGGAAAAATTACAGGAAGGTATGCTCTTTTAAACACATCTTTGAATTTACACGGATATCCTATTGTAAATAATTCTTCTGATTTAATTTATCTGCTTGAGAATTCACAATTAGATGGATGTATTTTAGAAAATTATATAATTCTAAGATAAAAAGTTTAATGAAAAAAATTGTTTTTTTAATTTCTAGGTCTAATGATCTTAGATTTTATGGACCAATTATAGATTATTTTAATTTAAAAAAAAAACTTTATATTGAATTCTGGTATTACGAAACAGATTTAAAAAATTATAATTTTAAAAAATATTTAAATCCTCTAAATCTTAACACTAGCTTAAAAAAGAATATTAAAATTATTGATTTAAAAAATACTAAAAATTTAAAAGATTATATTTTGAAAAATCATGAAAATATAAGCTATTTTTTTTCTTTAACTTTTCTTAGCAAAGAAAGAATTTCATTCTCCTCAGACTATATGAATTTAATTGCACCAAAATGGTGTGTTATATGTCATGGTATGGACTCTATTACTCAATTTCAAAAAGAAAACATACTATACTCCAATAAAACAAATTTTTTTTTTATATCTAAATTTATGTTTAGTTTTGCAAAAAAATGGCTTCATAAGTTTGGTAAAAAAAATTTTAAAAAACTTTCAAATTCTAAAATTTATTATGTAGGAAATGCAATGTATTCAAAAAAAATATTTAAAAAAAAATTTTCAAAAAAGAATAAAGTTGTTTATTTACCTTTTCCATATCTTAAAGAAAGATATTCTGAAAACAAAGATTTTTCTTTTCAGGCAAGCTTTACAGGAACTAATATTAATTTATTTGATTTTTATAAAAGGTATCATAATAGAAGTTTTATTTACTCTTTATTTATGCATATAAAACACATTATGGTAAATAATTTTGAAATTTTTAAAAATTATAAAAAAGTTAAAAAATATTATGAAAATGAAAATGAAGAAAAAATAATAAAGTCAATTAAATTGTTCTGTGATAGAAATAATTTAGAATTTATAAGTAAACCAAGATTAAAATTTCCATTTAATGATAAATTAAAAAAATATGCGAAAATAATATATGATGATGAATCTAAAAATTACCCTACGGTGCTTCAAGAAGAATTAAGCAAAAGTTCATTAGTAGTTGGATCTTTATCATCCGCTGTATTTGAGTCTGTAATGTTTAATGTTCCTTATGTGAATATATCAATACCAAATATAGCTTTTACAGCAAAAGACGATAAATATTGGTATAATTATAGTTATAATAGTTATTATAATTATAAAGGCGTAGTCTTTAATTACAATATAAAAGATTTTATTGAAAATTTTAAAGATAAAAAATTATCAAATTTTAAAATAGATCAAAAAAGAAGAAAGACTTATTTAAAACATTTTTGTGGTATAGAAAAAAATTCTAATATTTCAATTGGAGAACAAATTTATAAAATTTTGAAATTATAATATGAAATTGGGAATTTTTATTTTAGCACATCACAAACCTTGGCTGCTAAGGTCTTCTTTATTGTCTCTATTCGCACAAAAAACTGATCTAAATTATGATTTAAATTTTATTGTAATAAGAGGAAATGGTGAGATTAAGAACAATAAATATTACAAAGAATATTTTAAAAATAAGAAAAAAACTGGAGAAAAAAATACTCAATTATCGCATTTTGATAGAAAAATATATTTAGAATTAAAAAAAATTAAACGTAAATATAATATTTTTAAGGTGAATAATGATCATGGACTTGACTCAGGTGCTTGGATAAAGCTCATCAAATCAAATTTGTGGAAAAAATATGATTATTGTTTATTTTTGATGGAAGGGTTTGTTTTTACAGACATAAAAGTTTTAGACTCACTAGGTACTTTCACTAAAATTCATAGACCTGATTTTATTTCATCTGCCCATGAAAAAAGACTTTTTAATTATAATACAAATGAATTAAATAGAAATTTTAAAGAAAAAAAAATTGAATCTCTGTGGAATTTTTTTTTAAAATTTAAGAAAATTGAAAAATTTATTTATCAAAAAAACTATACAATCATTAAAAACAAAAAATTTAAAAATATAACTGAGCACCATGTTGGAAAGTACCAACTAAATTTACTTGAAAAAAGTAAGCTCTTTATAAAGTCATTAGTATTTTTTCGTGATTTAATTGGTGAAAAAAATTCTGTTTTAATAAGCTCGAATAGAAAATATCTAATCAATGAAAAATATATAGGACAAAAAAAAATAAAAATTAAAAAAATAAGTTATCACCAAGAAAATAACCCATTTTTTTACGGGTGTTCTTGTCAGCATTTGTTTTCCAAAAAAATGATTTCAGATATAAAAAAATTTTTTAAAAAACATAAAATTTACAATAAATCAAAACAACCTTATTTTGGAGAAGTGTTTGAGGTAATATGGGGCATGTTACCGTTTTTATTAAAAAAAAAAAAATGGTTTTTTTCTGGGATACATAGAATTAGAAAAAATTTTATAAACTTTAAGAGGGAAGATGACCCAATAGGCATGACAAATTATTTGAATTTTTATTATAAGGATAAAATTATTTTTTTTACTAGAAATAAAAAAATTAAATTTCGAGTAATTGATAACAGATTTAAATATATTAAAAATTATATTGATTAAATATGGAAAAAAATTTTTACAAAAATATGAATGCAATTGTGATTCTTGGTGGTACTTCTTTTGATAATTACATACATAAATTAAAAAATATTGACAAAAAAAAAAATATAATTTTTATCGAAACAAAGTGCATATCAAGAAAACTTTTAGACTTTGATATTTACCCTGATTATATTATTTGTCCTTTTTCAATTAAGTTAAAAGATAATTATTTTCAAAATATAATATACCGATCAATTATGGCCGGAGTAAATATTCTTAAATTTATTAAAGAAGATTATCATCATGATGCAAATTTAATTCTTTCGAATAAAAACCAATATTTTGAAGTATGGCGGCCTCAAAAAGGTATGCATAAAAAATTAAAATATAAAAAAGATGTTTATTTAAAAAATTCACCCTATGAAAATTTATCCAATTTTCCAAATAGTAAAATTTTTCTTGATATTAATGATTTTGTTGAAAATTTTTCTGAAATAAAATTTAAAAATAAAATAATTAAAATTTCTTTTGAGAATTCAGATAAAGAATTTAACTTAGATGAATATTTCGATATAAAATTTAAAAATGATAAATTAATTTTTAAAGATACAAATTTTTTAAATTCCCAATCTATTTGCCATTTTCCATTACTTAAATATCTTGGTTTTGAAAAAGTTTTTTTTCTTGGTATGGATATGAATTTTTTTGGTTCATATGAATATGATTTTAGGAAAATATTTAAATCGAAAATTCATTTTTATTTATTCTTATTTTTAATAAGAAAAACTCTAAACGGAAATATGAAAATGAATTTTCCTATTTATTTGCGTCCAAAATCTGAATTTGAAAATTTAAAGAATATAATTTCAGAAAAAAATAATTTTTATAGAGTAATAAATGGAAAAAATAATTGCAAAATACCCAAAATTAACGAAATTAAAGTTAACGAGTTTATAAGGAATTTAAATTAATATTATGAAAAAATCTAAACCATCAATTGCCATATGGTCTTGTGCAAGAACTACTAGTCAAAGATGTCCAAATAAAATGATAAAAAATTTTTGTGGTACTTCACTAACTGATATTTTTTTAAAAAAATTGAATACTATTCAAAAAAAAGGGTACAATGTATTTTTTGCGGGATATGAAAATATTTTTAAAAAAAAATGTTTAAAATATAATATACCATTCGTACAAAGGACAAAGAAGTCATCAAATAGCGAAAAGGCCTCTGAAATTTATGATTTTTTAAAGAACCAAAATTTCGATTATCTACTTCAAATTAACGCATGTATGCCTATGTTAAGAGTTGAAACAATTATAAAATTTATAAAAGATTGCGAAAAATTAAAAAAACCATCTTTTGGCGTCTTTGAGGTAAATAATTATTTTATGAGCAATTTAAATAAACCTTATAATTTCAATAAATCCATTAAGACGATAAACACAAAATATGTAACTAAAGCAAAACAATTTGCACATTGCTTTTACTTTTTTGAAAAAGAGCATTATAAAAAAACAGGATGGTTTTGGAATTGGAATAAATTAAATTATATTACAATTCCAAATACAATTGAGATATTTGATATTGATACAAAACAAGATTTCGAAATAGCAAAATTAATGTATAAAAAATTTAATAAAAAATTATGAGTAAAAAATTTATTATTTTAGGAGCAGGACCATGTGGACTAGCCACAGCCTTTGGTCTTACTTTAAATGAAATTGATTTAGAGGTTTATGAGGCTAGAGATGTTGTTGGTGGCTTGGGTGGTAGTGAGGAAGTTGATGGTATGGTTTTTGATTATGGTCCACATATTTATCATACACATGACTCTGAAATGAAAAAATTTTGGTTAGATAATTTTGAAGATTTGTTAATTCAAAAAGAATTTTTTGCAAAAAATCATAAAGATGGGGTTTTGTATGATTATCCATTATCCGAAGAGTCAATTGAAAAATTTCCCAAAGAAATTAAAGAAAAAGTTAAGAAAGAGCTGAAAGAAATTAACCCTGAAGATATAATGAGAGCTCAAAATTTTAAAGAGGCTGTAAAAGCAATTGTCGGACCTACACTTCAATATTTATTTTTTGAAACATACCCAAAAAAATTATGGGGCATACCCACACATGAAATGTCCGCAAAATGGGCTCCAAAAAGAATAGAAATCAGAAAAAAACATTCTTCTTTTTGGTATAATCAATTTTCAGCTGCTGGTAAATTTGGTTCTGGTGCAATTATGAACAGAATGGCTGATAAAATTAATCAGAAAAATAAAATATACCTAAATCATGAGGTTTCAAGTTTTAAATATAAAGACAATAAAATTAGTTCCATAATATTTAAAAATGGATTTGAAAAAAAAATTAAAGATGAAACAATCATATCTACTTTGCCAATAACCAAAACTGCAGAATTCTTAGGATATAAAAGTAAGCTAGAGTTTAATTCTTATATACTTGCTTATGTAGTTGTAAATAAAGATGAGGTATTTCCAAAAGATGTCCATTCAATATATTTTGCTCATGATGAAAATTATTTTCATAGAGTATCAGAGCAAAAAAAATATTCTGATCATAACTATCCTAAAAATAAATCTATTTTAGTTTTTGAAATATCTTACAGAACAAAACCACATCTTATTAAAGAAAAACCAGAAAAACTAGCAAAAATAGTCTTTGATCAATTTTGTGATATGGGTTTTTCTGAAAAAAAATTATTTGAAAAAGGGTTTACTAGAAATTTCCCATGTATTAATCCAATTATGGTTAAAGGTTTTGAGGAAGAATTGGCCAAAACTAATTCAGTGGTGCATCAAATGCAAAATATTTATTCTGTTGGTGGAGCAGCAGAATTTTCATACGGTGACATGCAAGTTATGTTTGCAAAAGCAAAAGATACTGTTGATCTATTTAGCTCTAGTCATTATAAAATAAATAAAAATATTAAGGTTTCTAGACCATTTAAATTTAACAATTCGGTAAAAATAGGTGACAAAGTTGTTGGTGAAGGCCAGCCAACATTAATAATAGCTGAGATAGGTATAAATCACCAAGGAAGTGAAAAAATACTTTTAGAGCTTTTAGATGAGGCCAAGAAAAGTGGATGTGATTATGCAAAAATACAGACCTATTCCGAAAATAGCAGAGTATCTAGTGTTGCAAAATCTGCGAAGTATGCTGATAAAACTTTAGATATGGAAGAGAATATGAATGAGATGTTTAAAAGACTAAGATTATCTGAGACGCAACATGATCTAGTATTTGAATGGTCAAAAAAAAATAAATTTCCTTTAATTTCTACAGCTTTTGATGAAGCATCGTGTGAAATGTTAATGAAATATAATCCGGATGCATTCAAAATTGCGTCTTTTGATGCCGTGAACCTGCCATTAATTAAATTCGTTGCTTCTAAAAAAAAGCCGATAATTCTCTCAACGGGAATGTGTGGTATGAGTGAAATAGAGGAAGCTCTCGATGTTATTGCATCTCAAGAAAATAAAAACGTTATTTTACTTCATTGTGTTTCAGTTTATCCTACAGATCCAAGAGATGTAAATTTAAAAGCCATTAATAGTATTAAAAATTCTTTTAAAGTACCCACTGGATACTCAGACCATACAGTAGGAAATACAATAGCCAACGCAGCTATGGCAATGGGATCTGATGTAATAGAAAAACATTTTACTTTGAATAAAGATCTAGAGGGTGCAGACCATGCATTATCAGCAGATGTAATAGATCTTAATGAATTAGTAAAAACAAGAGATACAGTTTTTACTGCAATGGGTTCAGGAATAAAAAAAGCTACGATGATTGAAAGTCTTTCTATAAATTCTCAAAGAAAAAGTATTTTTACAAAATCAAAAATCCTTCAGGGAGAAACTATTTCATTAACAAATGTTACAATTAAAGGTCCTGGCCATGGTCTTATGCCAAAATATTTAGATTTAATTTTAGGAAAAAAAGTTACAAAAGATATTGCTATGGATAGCCCAATTACCTGGGATGATATCCTTAGCTCATGAAAATTAAATTAATAAAGAATAAAAAAATTTTTTTTTTAGATAACATTATTCTTCATAGGTATAAAAAAAAAATAGATTACGTCTTTAATTGGATGAAGAAATTAAATTTTAAAAAACCATGTATTGTAGATGTTGGGGGATGCATAGGAATGTACTCAGTTGTTTATTCAAATTTATATAGTTCGGGTAAAATATATACTTTTGAGCCGTTGAAAAAAAATTATGATCAATTAAAACAAAATTTAAAATTTAATAAATGCAATAACGTAAGTGTTTTTAACCTCGGTTTATCTGATAAAAAAAAAAGTACTTTTATAGGAATTCCAGACGCAAGTTTTAACAAGCGCTATAAAAGTAATATTAATGATGGTCTATATAGTATTTATTCAAAAAAAAAAAACTTCATTAATAAAATTGGATAAATTAGATCACATAATAAGAAAGAAAAAAATTAAGAAAGTCGATTTCATCAAAATAGATGTTGAAGGAGCAGAGTATGAGGTTTTGAAAGGCTCTGAGAAATTAATAAAAAAAAATCATCCTGTAATTCAATTAGAGTTTAATGAATTGACAAAAAAACTAGGAAACAAAGATATAATTTATTTCAAAAATTTTGCAAAAAAATTCAATTATAAAATTTTTTATTTAGTTAAAAATTACAAAATTAAAAAAAAAATTAATGAGAAAAAAGATTTTTTTTCAGATTTAATTTTAATTAATAAAAGCAATGAACTTATCTAATATAGTAGGATCAGGATTTATAGCTAAATCTTTTAAATCAAAAAATCGTTTTTTTAAAAAAAATAAGTGTTTATTATATGCAGCCGGAGTATCAAATTCTAATTCAAAAAATAGAAGAATATTTACTAAAGATTTTAATAGATTAAAAAAGATTAAAAATTTTTCGTCGAATCTAAAAATTATTTATATAAGCAGTTGTTCAATTGGAGATCCCACAAGAAATAATTCGCTTTATATTAAAAATAAAATTAAGATTGAAAAGTTTATAAAAAAATATTTTAAAAGTTATTTAATTATTAGATTACCAGAAATAATCGGAAAAAATAAGAATAAAAATACATTAGTAAATTTTTTTTATAATAATATTAAAAAGAATAAAAAAATGATTTTATATAAAAATGCATTTAGAAATTTTATATATATTGGAGACGTGATTAATATATTAACTGAGATAATTAAAAAAAAAAATAATAATCTTATTATTAACATTGCAAGCTCGAATATGACAAATGTTTATAAAATAGTAAATATTTTTGAAAAACTTTTAAATAAGAAAGCTAATTTAAATTTTAGAAAATATACTAATAAAAAATTTAAAATTAATATTAATAAAATTAAAAATTTAAAATCATTTAAGAAAATTAATTTTGATGAAAATTATTTAAATAAATATCTGGCTACATATCTAAAATAAAATGGAAATATTTGGAAAAAAATTTAATAGAAAAGATTATCTGTCTAATCAAATAAATAGGTCAGAAGATAAATTTGAATATTGTAAAGTGAGATATGTTGATGTCTTGAATTGGTATCATTTAATTAAAAAAATAAATAATTTAAAAATAAATAATATTTGTTGCATGGGATCAAGAAATGGAAGAGAGATAGATTTATTTAGAATTATTTTTAATAATTATTTAATATCAAAAATTACAAAGTTGACAGAAATAAGAAGAGATGGATGGAATAACTTTCTAAATCTTACATTGAGCTATAAGAGAAGCGATTTAATGAGCAACCATAAAGGTATTAATGTATTTGGTGTTGAGATTAATCCTAGAGCCAAAAGACAAGATACTTTCATAGGTAGTTTTGATGAATTACCTCAAAATTGGGAAAAAAAATTTGAAATTATTTACTCAAATTCATTTGATCAATCCATGAAACCTGAGGAAACAGCAAATGAATGGAAAAGAGTTTTAAAACCAGGTGGATATATCGTATTTTCATTTTCCTATAACAAGACTCCAACCGAGTCTGATCCAGTTGGTGGTATAAAACTTGAAAACGTAAAAGATCTTTTTGGAGGAGAAATTGTTTATTATGATAAATATGGCTCTAATTATTCAGATATAATATTAAAAATTTAAAAGTGATCAGTCAAAGAAGAAATTATATAGATAAGTACTTTGATACTAATACCAGGAATCTTTCTGGAGTAGTACTGGATATTGGTGGAAAAAAAAATAATAAACGAGGAAATTTTAAACCTAATAAAAATTTAAAAATATTTTACTTAAACACTGATGCCCATACAAATCCTGATTTTCTTTTAGATGCAAATAATTTTCATGAAAAAATTAATCAAAAGTTTGATTATTTCTTTTTAGCAGAAATTTTGGAACATTTAGATAATCCAACTGGTGCGATTAAGTCTTCATACAAAATACTAAAAGATGATGGGATTGGTTTTATTTCAATGCCATTCATGTATAGAAAACATTCTGATCCAAAAGATATGCAGAGATGGACGGATACTAAATTAATAAAAACATTTAATGAGAATGGTTTTGAAGTATCAAAAATAATCAATATGGGAGGTTTGTTTTGTGTGATACATGATTTTTGGATGTTTAGTACAATCAATCCATCAAATTCTTTTTTTTTAAAATTCTTAAATAAGATATTATTTAAAATAATTTCCCCATTATTAAAATATTTAGATATAAAAACTAAGTACTTGGAAAAACAAATAACTTCAGGATGGTTTTTAATTGTTAAAAAAAAATAAAGTTAATTTATATTTTTCAATAAATAAAAATCAAAATCTCAAAGGTGGAGGTTTTAATTTTTTAAATTATTTAGAATATAAATTGAGAAAAAAAAAAAATATTTCTAAATCTTTAGCTAAATCAAATATTATATTAATAAATAGTCATCATAATTTTTTAAAAAATTTTTTTATTAAATTATTTTTTCCTAGTAAATTATTTATTCATCGTATTGATGGTCCAATAAGTAAATATGCTGGAAAAAATGATTATAGAGATTATTTAGTAAAACTTTTAAATTTTTATATTGCTGATGCTACAATTTTCCAATCAAGTTGGTCTTTTAATAAAAAAAAATTTAGATCAACAAAAAATTTTACTATAATTCATAACACTGCTGATAAAAGATTTTATAATTATAAAAAATCAAAAAAAATAAAAAATAGTATCGTCATATCTAGTTGGTCAAATAACATAAATAAAGGATTTAAATATTATTCATTTTTAGATAAAAATTTGAATTTTAATAAGTATAGTGTTTCTTTTGTGGGAAATACGCCAGTAAAATTTAAAAATATTAAAATATATAAGCCTTTAGATTCCAAAAAATTAGCTAAATTAATGCTAAAACACCAAGTTTATATATCTGCCTCCAAAAATGACCCTTGTTCAAATTCTTTGATAGAGGCATTAGAATTAAAATTGCCATCAATAGTTTTAAAGAGCGGAGGTCACACAGAACTATTAAACAAAAGAGGTTTATATTTTATAAATCAAAAAGATCTCTTATATAAAATTAATTTAATATTTAAAAATTATAATATTTTTCTTAAAAGATTTAAAAAAAATGATACTGATATAGTAAATAAATATAGTGATTATTTCGAATTTATTTTAAATAAATTTGCCAAAAATGATCTTAATATTAAGAACATAAATTTATTTGTTTTGATAAGAGTTATAATCTTATATTTATTTATTAAATTTAAAAATTAGAAATAAATTGTGAAAGTTGTTATACTTGCGGGTGGATTTGGTACTAGAATAGCTGAAGCCAATGGTCCAAAACCAATGGTTAAAATTGGCAATAAGCCAATGCTATATCATATAATGAATTATTATAAGAAATTTGGTTATAACGATTTTATAGTTGCGCTTGGATACAAGGGAAATTTTATTAAAAAAAAATTTAAAAAATTTAATTTTAATGTTGAGTTTGTTAATACAGGATTAAACACTTTAACTGGAGGTAGAATAAAAAGGTTAAAAAAATATCTTAATAATGAGAGATTTATGCTTACTTATGGAGATGGGCTATCTAATGTAAATTTAAAAAAACTTTTACAAAAACATATTAAATCAAAAAAAATTGCAACTGTAACAGCGGTAAGACCACCTGCGAGGTTTGGAGAAGTAATTATAAAATCAAATAGAGTTGTTGAATTTAGCGAAAAAAGACAGTCTAAAAAAAATTGGATAAATGGTGGCTTTTTTGTTTTTGAACCAGAATTTTTAGATTTCATAAAAAATGATAAAACTTCATTAGAAGCAGAACCTTTAACTAAATTATCAAAAAAAGGTTTACTAGGTGCTTATAAACATGAAAAATTTTGGCAGTGCATGGACACAATGAAAGATAAAAATTATCTAGAAAAGTTATGGAAAAGAAATCCACCTTGGAAATAACTATATCCTTAATATTATGAGAAATTTTTACAAAAATAAAAATATTTTAATCACAGGTCATTCAGGATTTAAAGGTTCTTGGTTATCTCTCATGCTTTTATATTTGAACAGCAATATTTATGGCTATTCTCTAAAACCAAAAAAATTATCATTGTTCAATATTTTAAAACTAAATACCAAAATAACCGGTAATAAGTTTTGTGATATCAGAAATTACAAGCAATTAGAAAAATTTTTTTTAAAATCTAATCCAGATATAGTATTTCATTTAGCGGCACAACCAATTGTAAGTGAAAGTTATTTAAAACCAATTTATACTTGGGAAGTTAATGTTGAGGGCACTTTAAATATATTAAAGGCATCTGAAAAATTAAAAAAAAAATGCACCTTGGTGATAATAACTACAGATAAAGTTTATAAAGATTTAGGTAAAAAAAAATATGATGAAAATGCAAAATTAGGAGGAGATGATCCTTATAGCGCTAGCAAAGTAGCAGTTGAAAATTTAATTAACGAGTGGAGAAAAATAAAAAAAAATAAAAAAGTAAAAATTACTGTAGCAAGGGCCGGAAATGTAATTGGTGGAGGAGATTGGTCTAAAAATAGACTAATCCCTGATCTTGTAAGAAATGTTTCTAAAAAAAAAATTACTTACATAAGAAGACCAAAATCAATCAGACCTTGGCAATATGTTTTAAAAGTATTAGAGGGATATTTAATTCTTGCAAAAAAAAATTATCTATCAAATTCAGATCAATTTGATGAACCTTTTAACTTTGGGCCACGAATTTCTGAATGCAAAAGTGTTTATAGTGTTGTTAAAGAATTTAATAATAATTGGAAAACAAGAGTAATATATAAGTCAAATATGAAAAAATTCAAAGAAACAGATTATTTATTTTTAAACTCTAAAAAAGCTAAATCTAAATTAAATTGGCTTTCATCATATTCATTAAAACAAACTATTAAAAAAACATGCGTATGGTATAAAAATTTTTATTTGAAAAAAGGTAATATATATAATTTTTCAATTAAAGAGATAAAAGATTGCTTAAAAATATGAAAATTACGAAATTACCCATAAAAGATTGTTACAAAATATTGTTCAAACCTAATAAAGATGGAAGAGGTTATTTTACAAGAACATACTGTAAAAAAGAATTTAAGAAATTTGGGGTTAACGATAAATGGGTCCAAAACAATCTGAGTTTAAATAAAAATAAAAGTACTTTGAGAGGACTTCATTTTCAAACAAAACCATTTGAGGAGGATAAATTTGTAAGATGTATTCAAGGTTCAGTAATGGATTATGTTTTAGATTTAAGAAAAAAATCTAAAACTTACATGAAACTAATTCAAATTAAGTTGTCAGATAAAAATTTTGTAAGTATTTATGTGCCACGTGGTTGTGCTCATGGTTATATTACATTAGAAAATAACACCATACTTTCATACTCAGTAACGAATTATTATAATAAAAAAAATGAGAGAACATTTTCATTTTTTAATAAAAAATTAAAAATTAAATTCCCTATTAAACCTAAATATATATCAAAAAAAGACCTTAACCCAAAAAATACCCTATTATAATGAATTTATTTATTACAGGAGCAACAGGTTTTATTGGAAAAAATTTATTAGATAATAAAGATTTTTTAAAAAAATTTAGTAAAATCTACTGCCTCACTAGAAAAAAAAAAATTAATAACAAAAATAATATTATTTGGGTTAAGGGTAATTTAAAATCTAGTCTTAAAAAATATCTTAAAAAAAGTGATTGTTTATTACACTTAGCCGCTCATAGTGCAAACAAACCTTATGATAATTTAGAAAATTGTTTTAAGTGGAATTGTTCTGTTTCAGTAAATTTTATAGATAAAGCTTATAAATCAGGTGTCAGAAAATTCATGATTTTAGGTAGTTATTTTGAATATGGTTTTGCTGGTCAAGTTCATAAGAAAAAAAAAATATCTTCAAGAAGTTTTTGCCTTCCAATGTCATCATACGCTTTATCAAAATCTTTTTTCTTTCAAACATTGTTTTCATGGTCGTTGGGAAAAAATATTTCTATTAAATACCTTAGGTTACCACATGTATTTGGTGAGGGAGAGTTAAAAAGTAGATTATGGCCACAAATAAAAGCAAATAAAATAAATCAGATTAAATTAGATAATCCTAAATTTATGACTAATTTTATTAATATAAATAAACTAATAAAAAAAATAAAGAGTCATTTAATTATTAAAAAGTTTAAGAAAAATTATTTCGAAATTAAAAATATTACAGATAAAGATATGTCTATTCACAATTTCGCAATTAGTGAAAAAAAAAAATTGAAGTCAGATGTTAAAATTTTAAAATCAAAAAAAAGCAATTATTTATTTCAATTTTTATTACCAAAAAATGATAATTTTCTTATCAAGATAAAATGAACATTGAAAAATATAATTTTACATCCTCATTAAATTTAAATAGAGATAATAATACCGCGCTAGTATTTGCATCTTACCAACCAAATAAAATTTCATCTGATATATTAAGAGTAGCTCTTGATTCTTTAGAAAAAATAAATTTAGCAAATATATCTGTCTGGGTAATAGACGTTGGTTCACCAAAGTCAGATTATTTAGTTAAACAAAACGAATTTAAAAATTTTAATTTTTTATATGTTAATTTTACTCCTACTAGTTGGGAACGAACATCGTTTTTTGAAAAAATTTTCAAAACTATTTTTTTACAAAATGCTCCTAGATCTGGAAGTCATGCGAATGCATGGACTTTAGAGTTCGCCCTAAGTTATTTTGATAAGATAAACTATCATCCAGATTTTTTTATGACACTTCAAAACGATGTTATATTTACTGATTTTAACTCAATATCTGATTTAAGAAAAAAGATGATAGAAAATAATAATTTTATTGCTGGCGGTTTTAGGGAGCAAGATAATTTAGGAAAAAAATATAAGATAATACATTCATTAGCTTGTATGTGGAATTTGAAGTTGTTTAAAAAATTAAATTTAAATCTTTATCCAGATTTCCCAAATTACGATATCGCCGAAAAGTCAATAGCAGTTGCGATTGATAAAGGGTATAAAATATTTGGATATAGAAATTTAAGAACAGAAAAATTATTAGAAAGTGAATTTATTAATAAAAAGTTTCTATCATTGGGAAATGGTGTGGATATATGTGTAAATGAAAAATTGAATGTCGTATTTTTACACTTAGGTAGAGGAATAGATAAATCAAAAGATATCAATTTTAATTCTGAAAAATTTTCGCCTTTGGATTGGATTAATTGGTATAAAACATATTTTAAAAATTGAGAATTTTAATATTAGCTAGAAGGTTTAGATCTAATCAGTCAGAAGCTGATGAACACGATTTCATATATAATAAATTGACACTAAAAAAAATAGAAAAAAATTCAAACTCAATTTCTATTAAATATGACTTAATGAAAAATTATAAAAAATATATTAATTGGAAACCTAGCTATGTTATTTATCTTGGCTTTGATCCTATTGTTTTAGATATAAAAGATTTTTTTAAAAATTCAAAATTTGCAATATGGGCAAAATGTTATTCTTCATCTATTAAAGAAGAATTCAAACAATTTTATAATGGCTTGAATTTTATATTTGACTCCTGTCATTTGAACAATCTTAGTAAAAATAAAAATTATTATTATTTACCAACTGCGATACATAAAGATTTTAATTATAGTTTTTTAAAAAAACTATATTTATCCTTTTTTGAAAAAAAATTAGTAAATCAGACAAAAAAAGTTGATATATTATTTTCAGGTTCTCCTAGATTTAATAGAAAAGATAATTATAGACAAAAATTGATTAATATTCTGATAAAAAAAAATATAAAGGTTTTGATATGTGCTCCTAAAAAAATTTGGAAACAATCAGAATTTAAAATAGACAATGATTATGAAAAAAACTTATTTTTTGCAGACCATAACTATTGGGCTACTAAAACTTTATATGAAAACTCTAAATTTGTATTAGATTTACCTTGGTTAGATACAATTATTCCAAAATTAGAAGAAAAATTTGACCCTCAATTTGCATTAGGCTGGAATGTTTTTAGATCAAGTTTTAATGGGTCAAATTTAATCACCTATGATTGTGAAATGAATCGAAATTTAGGACTAAATGAAAATAATTGTAATTTTTATAAATCAAATATAGAAAAAATAACAAACATTGGAGATGAGATAGAAAATATAATAAAAAATACTGATAAAACAAAAATAGAGTATAAGAAAAATAATTTAAAAAATTTATTTATAAAAAATCACACTTATGATCAAAGATGGAGCTTTATAATTGATAAATTAATAAACGAACAGTAAGAATAATTTGAAATGAAAAAAAATTTAAGAGTACCTTATGGATTAAGTGTTCATGGAAATGATGAAATTAATTCAGTAGTAAAAGTTTTAAAAACGTCAACCCAGATGGGTAAACATGTTTATGAGTTTGAAAAAAAAATTGCAAAACTATTTAATAAAAAATATGGGTTGATGGTAAATTCAGGATCGTCTGCATTAATGCTTGCAATGGAAGTGCTTAATTTACCAAAAGGCAGCGAAGTAATTACCCCGGCATTAACTTTTGGAACAACAGTCTCATACATAACAAGGAATAATCTTGTGCCTGTATTCGCTGATGTATCGGAGGGCACATACTGTATAAATGAAAAACAAATAAAAAAATTAATTACAAAAAAAACTAAAGCAATTTTGGCCCCACATTTACTTGGAAATTTAGTAAATTGGAAAAAAATTTATCCAATATTAAAAAAAAAATAAAATAATTATTATCGAAGATTCCGCTGATACTCTTGGAGCAACTATTGAAAAAAAATCGTCAGGTTTATATGCTGACATAAGCATTACTAGTTTTTATGGTTCACATATAATCAATTGTGCAGGGAATGGTGGAATGGTTTGTTTCAATAATAAAAATTATTATTTAAAAGCAAAATTGTTGCGTTCTTGGGGGAGAAGCTCATCATTATATGATGAAAAATCAGAAAAAATAGAGAACAGATTTAATATTAAATTAGATGGAATCCAATACGATAAAAAATTTGTTTTCTCAGAGCAAGGTCACAATCTTGAACCTTCAGAGATTGGTGCTGCATTTGGATTAATTCAGCTTGGAAAATTAAAAAAAAATATTAACATTAGAGAAAGAAATTTTCGAAAAATTTCCAAATTTTTGAAATCTTACTCAGAATATTTCATTCTTCCAAAGCAGTTACCAAAATCTAAAACAGGATGGTTGGCGTATCCAATCACGATTAGAGAAAATGCACCTTTTACAAGAACAGAAATGCAAATCTATTTAGAGAAAAAAAATATTCAGACAAGAGTAATTTTCACTGGAAATATTCTAAGGCAACCTGGTTTTAAAAACATCAAAATGAAAAAAATTCATTCAGGATATCCTGAGGCAGACAAAGTAATGAAAAATGGGATACTAATAGGGTGCCATCAAGGCATATCAGGTAAAATGCTTGAGTATTTAACTAATTCTATCAAAAATTTCATTAATTCAAAAATCTAACACAATTTCATAAAATAAAAGTTAAAGACAATGAATTTAAAATTTTACTTTAAAAAAAAATTTTTTAATTTTTTTAATGCAAGCACAAAAAGTCAAATTGGTTTTAAAAACATAATAATAAAAGGCGAAAATAAAAATTGGGTATTAAACCAAATAGCTAGTGAATACAAAGTAATCTTTTCAAATTTTTTTGATAATATTTCCTTAAATGAAAATGAAGCATATGTATCAGATGATATTCGTTTATTTATAATGTCAAAATATTATGCATTAAAAAATCTAAATAGTTTTAAAAATAGAATTTATTTTCCATATTTTCATGGTTTGTACGACACAAATTCCTCAAAAGAAAATTTATCAATTATCAAAAATAACATTAGGAAAATTTCAAAGATTCAAGTTTCAAATTCATTGATTGAAAATTATTTTATGGAAAATAATATTTCAAAAGAAAAATTTATGAGAATTCCAATTACAGTCGATAGTAACAAATTTAATGCTTTGGATGGAATAGATCAAAATAAAATCAGAGAATATCTTAATGTGCCAAAAGACTCTTTTATTGTAGGTTCTTTTCAAAAAGATGGAGATGGATGGGGCAAAGGAAATAATCCTAAATTAATAAAAGGTCCAGATATATTTATTAAAACAATTAAGATTTTGAAAGAAAAAATTCCTGAGTTATTTGTATTATTATCAGGTCCCTCAAGAGGATACGTTAAAAAAGAATTAGAGAAAATAAATGTTAAATATAAACATATAAATTTTTCAAATTATGAAGATTTAATTAAACTCTACAAATGTATTAATGTATATTTAATTTCATCTAGAGAAGAAGGTGGTCCAAGAGCAATTATGGAATCATTTGCAAGTAAAACACCATTAGTATCTACAAATGTTGGGCAAGCAGTAGATATGATAGAAAATAATATTAATGCATTTAAAGTAGATCAAATTGATGAAGAAATGTTAGCAGATTTAATTTTTTCTAAAGTTTATAATAAAGATAGTAGATTAGATGAAATTATTGATAATGGTTATCTTACATTTAAAAGAAATTCATATGAAAATCAAATTAGTTTATGGAAAGAATTTTTTAATTTAAAAATGAGAAAATAAAATGATTTTAATTACAGGTGTAGCTGGTTTTATTGGTTATCATACAGCATCTAATTTACTAGATAAAAATGTAAAAATAATTGGGATTGACAATCTTAACAATTATTACGATATAAAATTAAAAAAAGATAGACTTAAAGAATTAAAAAAAAAATATAAAAAAAATTTTATATTTTTAAAGCTAGATATTACCAACAAACAAAGACTAAAAAATTTATTCAAAAAATTTAAAATAGAAACAGTAATTAATTTGGCTGCTCAAGCTGGAGTTAGGTATTCAATTTATAAACCTTCTGTATATTTGGAAACAAATATTAATGGTTTCTTTAACATACTAGATGTTTCAAAAAATTATAAAGTTAAACATTTTATTTTTGCATCTAGCAGTTCTGTTTATGGAGATCAAAAAAAATATCCCATTAAAGAGAGTTATGAAACTAGCAAGCCTTTATCATTCTATGCCGCAACTAAAAAAACAAATGAAATATTAGCTCATTCTTATAGTAAAATTTACAAACTCAAAGTAATTTGTTTGCGACTTTTTACAGTTTATGGACCCTATGGCAGACCTGATATGGCACCTTATAAATTTACAAAAGCTGCCTTTGAAAAAAAACCTGTTAAAATTTTTAATAAAGGCAAACATGAAAGAGATTTTACATATGTTACTGATGTGGCAAGTTCAATTATAAAGTTGATAAATAAAAAGCCGAATAAATCTTTTTTTCAAATAATCAATATATGCAGCAGTAAAACAGTTAAATTATTAGATTTCATTAAGTGTATAGAACAAATTACGAATAAAAAAATTATTAAAAAATTCGTTTCGAAGCAAAAAGGTGACGTAATTAAAACTTATGGAGAAAACAAAAAACTGAAGAAATTAATAGGAATTAAAAAATTTGTATCAATTAAAAATGGAATGAAAAAATTTATTGATTGGTATGTAAAATATCATGTTTAAAATTCAATTATTAATTTTCAAAATTTTTTTTATTTTTTTTAAAAAAGGTCATCCATTTGGAATATTAAAATGGGGAAAAAAAGAAACCTACTTAAATATTCATAAAAAGATTAAAAATAAAAATTATATACAGATCGACAAATATGAAGAAAGTTTAAAAAGTAAAATAGATATAAATTGGTTAAATGAATTAGCTCTTCAAACACAAGTAGTTATAAAAAAAAGTGAAATAAATTATCAACATGGCAGAATTCTATATGCAGAACTTAGCCATTACATAAAGCGAAAAGATTCAAGAGAGGTAAATGTTTTAGAAACAGGAACTGCAAGGGGCTTCTCATCAGTTTGTATGTCTAAAGCAATAGATGATAATAATTGTGATGGAAAAATACACACAATTGATATTCTACCAAACAATAAAAGAATATATTGGAATTGTATAAGCGATATTGAAGGAAAAAAAACAAGACCAGAACTTTTAAATAATTGGAATAATTATCTTCATAGAATAAAATTTTATACTGGTAATAGTGTAAAAGTTTTAAAGAAAATAAATCTTGATAGAGTAAATTTTGCTTTTTTAGATGGCTCTCATAACAAAACAAAAGTAGAAATAGAATTTAATTGGGTTAAAGAAAGACAGTTAAAAAATGATATTATTGTATTTGACGATTACGACCCACACAATTTTAAGGGAATATATGAGTTTATCAATAATCTAGAAAAAGAAAATAATTATAAAATAACTAAAATTTTTTCAGAAATGAATAGAGGTTATGCAATTGCAAAAAAATTATAAAAAAAAAAAAATTTTTGTTTTTTTTTCATTTGGTATTTCACTTAAGACATGGCATAAACAAAAAATATTAGAAAGAGAAGTTAGTTATTATAAAAAATTTCAAAAAGAAAAATATAATTTAACATTTGTTACTTATGGTAACAAAAATGATCTTAAGTTTAAAAATTATACAAAAGATATAGAAATAATACCTCTATATAAAAATTTAAAAAAAAATTATTTAACAAAATATTTAATTTTTTTAATTGCACCATTAATTTTAAGTAAAACTCTTGATAAATGCGAAATAATTAAAACACACCAAGTTACTGGAGGTTTATTGGCATTAATATGTGCAATTTTTAAAAAAAAAAAATTAATTATAAGAGCTGGATGGGAGCCAACTAAGTCTTACAAGAATTGGAATATTAGTTTTTTTAAATATGTATTATTAACTATTAATTCAATGATTTGTTATAAGTTTTCAAATAAAATAATTGCTACTACCAGGGAAATAAAAAACTTTATTTCTAAAAAATATTTTATAGATCAAAAAAAAATAAATATAATTCCGAATGTAGTTAACGTTGACAAATTTAGAAAAAAGACCAATATTAAAAAAATACCAAATAGAGTTATCAATATTTCAAGATTAGAAAGTCAAAAAAATCTTTTCGAATTAATTGATATTTGCAAGTTATCTGAAATAGATCTAGATATCATAGGAAGTGGAATACAACTTAATCAGCTAAAGAATTACTCTAAAAAGATAGGAGTGAAAGTAAATTTTTTAGGACAAATTGAAAATAATAAAATACCAAATTTATTATCTAAATATATTTTTTATATAACATCTTCTAAAATAGAAGGTTCACCAAAAACAATATTAGAAGCAATGTCGTCAGAATTACCTATAATTGGTTTAAAAGCAGAGGGAGTAAATTCTTTGATTAAAAATGGTAAAACCGGTTATCTTTTTTCCGATAAAAAAAAATTAACTAAATATATTTTGAATATTAAAGAAAATAAAATTTATTTAAAAAAAATGGGTATAAAAGCTAGAAAATATATAATAAAAAATTTCTGTGCAAAGCGAAATGTTATTGCTGAAAAAAAAATTTTTGAAGAATTAACTAATGAAAAAAGAAATTGATGTAATTATTTGTACAAATAAAAATTTATTGGTGCTAAAAAAAATAGTTAATCAGGTTTTTGACCAAAAAGGAAATTTTAAAATAAGAATTATAATTATACATCAATCTTATTCAACAACTCTTTCACCAAATTTTTTAAAAAATAAAAATATAGTGTATAAGAATGTAAAACTTCAAAATCTTTCTGCAGCAAAAAATTTTGGTTTTAAAATTTCAAAGTCAAAATTGGTTTGTTTTTTAGATGATGACGTATCTATTGAAAAAAATTATATTCTCGAAAGTTACAAGATAATAAAAAGAAAAAAATGTGATCTACTATTTAGTAAGATTAATCAAATTAATTCATCGATTCCACTATCCAAAAATATGGGTGATGTTGATTTAAATATTAATTTTTTTAATACAAGTTGTTGTTTATCTTCCTCAATGTGGATTAATTCCAAAAATTCTAAAAAATTTTTCTTTGATGAAAATCTTGGACTGGGTGCCAAATATGGGAGTGGGGAAGAAACAGATTATATTTTTAAATACCTAAAAATGAAAAAAAAAATATATTACTCTTCCAAAGTTTTAATTTATCATCCTAAAGAATTTTCAGAATTTAAAAATCTAAATGAAATTTCAAAAAAGTTCATATCTTATGGTATGGGACAAGGTGCAATATTAAGGAAAATTTATAATCATCAAAAAATAATTTCTTATTATTTGTTTTCAATTTCATTGATTAAATCTTTTGTTGCAATAGTAATTAGTATAATAAAATTTAAAAAAGAAAATATTCTTAAATATACATCTCTTTTAAAAGGAAAAATTTTAGGTTTTTTAAAATATAGAGGAAATTGAAATTAGAAAATAAAATATCTGTCATTTTGCCTGTTTATAATTCTGAAAATTATATTTCAGAAAGTATAAACAGTGTCTTAAAACAAACCTATAGAAATTTTGAATTAATAGTTATAGATGATGGTTCGACTGACAATACCATATATGAATGCGAACAATTTTTAAAAATTGATAAAAGAGTAGTGTTATTGAAAAACTCTCACAAAGGTTTAACTGCCACTCTTAATGATGGTTTAAAAATATCTTCTGGAAAATATATTGCTAGACAAGATGCAGATGATATTTCATTACCAGATAGATTTGAAAAACAAATTAATTGGTTTTTAACAAATGATAAAAAAGTTTTATGTGGAACTAACTGTAAAATTATTAACGATGATTATAAATATAAGAGTAATAGATCTATAAGTTTTAAAGATTATACAATTAAAAATAAGTTAACTTATTCAAATTGCTTTGTACATTCATCAACTATGTTTTTAAGAAAATATGCGGAAAAATTTGGATTTTATGATGAAAATTTAAAATACGCACAAGATTTTGACCTTTGGTGGAAGTTGAGTACCGTGGGTATAGTTGGTAACTTGAAAGATAAGCTTCTTATTGTACGTGATAGAAATAATTCTGTATCAAGACAAAATACAAATACACAAACATTAAATTTTATAAAATCATGCGTAAAATATTATGCGTTTAAAAAAGACATAGTTGATATAAATGAAAATAAAGAGATAGATTTTTATGAAAAAAATATTTTAACACGAGATAAAATAATTTTATTACAATTTTTATATAATGATAAATTAGACGATAAAGTAATGATGAAAAATTTGAATTTTAAACAATTAATAAAATTATTAAATTATCCATTTTTATTGTTAAGAAAAATTTTTAAAATTTTAAATATATGAAAATTTTATATATTACAAAATTTTTTCCCCCAGAATATGGAGGTATAGAAACTCTCTCTAAAAATATTTGTGATTTCTTTCATAATAAGAAAAAAAAAATTGAAGTAATATCTTTTTCTAAAAAAAAAACCTACGTATCGAAAAAAAATATTTATAAAGTAAATTTTTTTAAGCCGATTTTTAGTTTATTTTCGACACCAATTTCTTTCAGTATTATAATTTTTCTTTATAAAAATTATAGAAAATATGATTATATACATGTTCATACCCCAAATCCTTTAATAGAATTATGTTTAATCCTTCTTCCAATAAAAAAATTAGTTGTTAGTTGGGGTAGTGATATTATAAACCAAAAAACACTTAAGTTTTTTTTTAATCCTGTACAATATTGTTTATTAAAAAAATCAAAAAAAATAATCTGTTTATCTAAGAATTATTTTAATTACTCTAAAGAATTAAAACCATTTAGTTATAAAACAGTTATAATTCCTCCTTTGATAAAAAAAAGAAAATCAAAACAAATTCACTACTCAAAAAATAATAAAGAAATAAATTTAGTTACAGTTGGAAGGCTTGTAAATTATAAAGGTCACCATATTGGTGTTAGAGCAATGAATTTTTTACCAAAAAATTATCAACTAAATATTGTTGGTGATGGAGCTAATAAAGAAAAATTATTAAATCAAATTTCACAATTGAACCTAAAAAATAGAATTAGATTATTTGATAAAGCAAATGATGAAGCTAAAAAAAAAATTTTAAAAAAATCTTCTATTTTTTTAATGTGCTCAACCAGTAGAGCGGAATCATTTGGAATCGCCATCTTAGAAGCAATTTCTTACGGTTTACCATTAATAATATCAAATGTTAAAGGATCAGGAATGAATGACATGATTAGAGATAATTACAATGGTTATAAATTTAAAAATTTGTCATCTATTGACTGTAGCAAGAAAATTTTAAAACTATCAAAAAGTCTTTACAAATTAAATTTATTTTCAAAAAATAGCTTAAGATTGTTCAATATTAAATTTAATGATAAAAAAATAGAGTCTAAACTAAAAAAAATTTACAATTAAATAAATGAGTTTAACTTTTGACAAAGTATTACCTTACTTAATAATTTTAATCCCAATTTCTCTAATATCTGGTCCTTTAATACCAGAAATTTTAATAACATTTGCAGTATTAATATTTTTATATAAGATTTTTAATTCAAAGGATTATTCATATTTCAAAAATAATTATACCATTTTTTTTTTATTTTTTTTTACTTACATAAATTTAAAAAGTTTTTTTAGTATTGATATTTCTCTTTCATTAAAATCCTCTTTTTTTTATTTTAGATTTTACTTATTATCTCTGACAATTTGGTATGTACTTGATAATCATAAAGATTTTCCTAAAAAATTTTTAAATTTGTTTTTAGTATCACTATGTATTTTAATTATAGATAGCCTTATTCAGTTTAAATTTGGTTCGAACTTTATTGGCTGGGAAAAAATTCACCCTCAAAGAATTTCTGGCCTTTTTGGCGATGAATTAATTTTGGGAAGTTATTTAGTTAGATTTTTACCATTAATAGTAGGTTTATATGTATTTATTAATTTTAACAAATTTAGTTTAAAAAAATTATTATTTTTATTTTTTTTAATATTACTTATCTTTTTAGGCATAACAATTTCTGGAGACAGAACTGCTTTTTATTTGTCCCTAATTTTTTTACCATTTTTATTAAAATTAAGAAGTATTTCATATCTTAAAAATAAAATTTTCTTTTTAGCATTTTTATTTATTTTGATTTTAACTTTGCTAATTTATAATAATGAAAGTTTAAGTAAAAGAATATTTGTTTCTACTTATCATTCAATTATTTCAAAAAATATTGAAAATAATAATTTAAATTTTAAATTATTTTCGCACACACATGAAAGCCATATAAAGAGTGCTATTAAAATTTTTAATGATAATAAATTATCAGGAGTTGGGATTAAGCATTTTCGAATTCTATGTCATGAAAAAAAATATTTAATAAATAAATGGAGTTGTGCTAATCATCCACATAATATCTATATACAATTTCTCGCTGAATTAGGATTAGTTGGAATTTTTTTTCTATTATTCTTTTTTTTCTATGTAATTTTTAAAATTTTTAAACTGATATTAATCAATCAGGTTAATTCCGTTGATTTATTAAAGTTTATGATTTTGTCAGGAATATTTATTAATTTATTTCCTTTTGCTCCATCAGGAAACTTTTTTAATAATTGGATAAGTATAATTTATTTTTTTCCGCTTGGTTTCTATTTTTATTGTGAAAAAAAAAGTTAATAATAATTTTTTGTTTTTTTATTAAAATAGAAATAAGAAATTAAATAAAAAATTACGAAGGCAAAGATATTTGTAATCAAAATATATTTATTTTGATAAAAATTTATTGAAATTAGATTAAAGAAAAAAATAATAAAATTTATAGAAATTGAGGATAAAATTTTTGAATTTGTTAAATTAAAATTTTTTTTCAAATAAAAATTTTGAATTAAATGATGAAGATGTTTTTTGTCTGCTTGATAAGGCCCTTTTTTTTGAAACATTTTTCTAAATATAGAAAAAAATACCTCAAAAGCTGGATAAATTAGTAAATTTGCATAAAAATAAGGATATGAATATCCATGTGTATTTGTAATTTTAATTATAAGAACTCCTAAAATAGCACCTATCAAATATGATCCAGCATCTCCAAAAAAAATTTTTTCTTTTAAATTAAAAATAAGCAAAACAGAAATAATTGGAATTAATATCAAACCACTTTCAGGAAGTGTATTTAGTGACAATATGAAGAAAATAAAATAATTTAGTAATGATAAGACTATAATACTATACAATAGTACCATTCCATGCACACCATCAATAAAGTTTATGCCGTTAATTAATATTACAATGCAAACACTTGTAAATAAAATTGCTATAATTTCATAATTTAAAAATAGATTATTTAAAATATCAAATTTTAAATCAATAATAAAACTTTTAGTATAGACCACATAGATTATTGAAAATAAAGAAATAATTATAAGTCTAAAGTTTGCGTTAATATTTTTAATATCTGAAAATAGGCCTATAGAGAAAATTAAAATAAAAAATAATAAATTATAAAACTCATTAATTTGAAATTGTAAAAATTGTATTGATAGATAATAAAATAAAAATATACACCCTCCAGTATTAAATATTTTATTCTTAAAATTTTCTTTATGATTCATGTCTGGTTTGTAAATAAGAAAATTAAATTTTGATGCTATTAAATTAATGATTAATGTTAATAATAATGAGAAAGCAAACAGAAATAATGCATATTTCATTATATTTATTGTAATCAATTATATAATTCCAAGTCGGACAAAGACATCATTTTAACTAAATTTTTAAAATCAACATCAGGTTTCCAATTTAAATATTTTTTTGTTTTTGAAGCGTCACCCAATAAAGTTTTAACTTCATTTGGTCTATAAAATTTCTTATTAATTCTAATTATTGTTTTATTATTACTTTTAAGCTTTAATTTTTCACTTTCTTTTTTTCCAATCCAATATGTGTTGAATCCAAAATGCTTAACAGCCTCATTTATAAATTGTCTAACAGTATAGGTTTTTCCTGTTGCAATAATATAATCCCTAGCTTTTTTTTGTTGTAGCATTAACCACATCGCGTTTACATAATCTCCTGCGTATCCCCAATCTCTTTTTGCGTCTATATTTCCTACTTCAAGGCATTCAAGTAATCCAGCTTTAATTTTAGAAAGCCCCGTTGTAATTTTTCTAGTAATAAAATCTTCTCCTCTTAGTGGTGACTCATGATTAAAACATATTCCACTAACTGCGAATAAATTATAAGCCTTTCGATAATTAATGGTAGCATAGTGAGCAAAAAGTTTTGATATTGCGTAAGGACTAACAGGGTTAAAAGGCGTTTTCATAGTCTGAGGACTCTCTAGAACGTCGCCAAACATTTCAGATGAAGATGCTTGGTAAAATTTTGGTCTATATTTTAAATTTCTTATAACTTCTAAAATTCTTAAAACTCCAAGTCCTGTTACATCAGAGGTAGAAATTGGATTTACAAAAGATGAACCCACAAAGGATTGTGCAGCAAGATTATATACTTCAGATATTTTATATTTGTTAAAGATTCTTATAATCTGAGTTATTTCGCTTAATTCAAAATCTTCAATTATAATTTCATTTTCTATTCCTAATTTTCTCAATCTCCATTTATCATCTCTAGCAGATCTTCTATCAGCACCTATCACAATATAATTTTTACTTAGCAATAATTTTGCTAAATAGGCTCCATCTTGACCACTAATACCAGTTATTAAAGCGATTTTTTTCATAATTTTTTAGAGTTATATTAAATTTATAATTTTTTTTACATATATAATAGAAAATTAAATATTAAATTAATTTATTATTAAGAACCATTTATATTCATTAATTATTTTATCATTATTAGTTAAGAATTTAATTGAATTGTTGGATATTTTTGACTTCTTAATCCTTTTTTCTGGTGGAAATGGAAAGTTACTAAATTTATGAACATCATCTCTTTTAAATTCATTGTTTATTCTATTAAAATTTTTAAAATTAAAAAAAAGCATCAAGATTACAATAAAAACAAAATAATTTTTTTTGTTGATAATTTTTTGATCTGTTTTCAAAAATATTAAGTATAAAGAAATAAAAAATACAATTATATTAGTAAATCCAAATCTTAGCTGAGGAAGATAAAATAACCATAATAAAATTGATAAAATTGAGGCTATAAAAAGAAAGTAATATTTTTTATTATTTATATATATTTTCTCTTGTACAAAAAAATAAATTAATAAAATAAATGGTATTAAAATAAATTCAAATATTTTATAAAAAAAATGATTATAAAACCAAATATGAAACCAGTTTTTTATATCAAGATAAGATGAAGCATCAAATATTGTATTTTGAATATAAAAACCTTTTGCCCAAAGCTCTATATGCATTGAGTGGTCATTAACTCTATGAAAATCAATTGACCAACTAATTAGGTCATTTTTCAAACATGATATTTCAAGAAAATATATAAAACATCCACTCCTCAAAAAACTTTCAAACAAAATACAAATTAAAAAAATATAGAATAATAAATTATATGAATTAAAAAAATTTATTCTTTTATCTCTTAAATAGTCTGAAATTAAAATATAAATTAAAATCGGAGAAAAAAATAATGCTGTAATTTTAATAGAAACAGCATATAAAAATAAAGTAATATAAAAAGTTTTAAATAATATATTATTTTTTTTATTTTGTTCATTGACTAAATATAAAATTAATATTTTTAATAAAATAATATTTGACAAATAGTCATATCCAAATTCTGAAATTCTTGCTAGTTTGATTGCAAGTATTGTTAGTATAATTATAAAAATTTGAGATATTTTTTTTGAGCTTTTTAAAATATTTTGAATTAAAAAGATAACAATATTTAAATATACTAAATATACTGGAATCAAAATCAACTTAAAATCATAAATTGGTAAATAAAATAATTTTTGAACAAATGAAAAAAAAGAAGCAGACAAAATATGAATATCATCTACATTTCCAATACCAATAATTGGTTTATGTAAAGAGATTTGTTCAATAAAACTAAAATGATAGGGCCAATCCTCATGAAGCTTTGAAATTACCAAACCTGAGAAGAAAATTAAATTTAGAAAAATTATTTTAAAAAAAGTATTTTTATTACCTTTTATGAAAAAATAAATAAAACCAACAAAAATTATAATCAGATTTAAAAATTCTGAATTTATATTTAAATAATATAAAATTTGGCCTGTTAAATTTAGTAAAATAAGACCAATAAAAAAGTTAACAAAATTTTCTAACCAGATATTTTCAAATGATTTTTTGTTTAATAAAGTTCCATATCCAATTATTGATAAATAACTAATTTGAGTGGCTAAAAAAAAGAAAACTGTATTTATTAACATATTTACATATTTTTAATTTAATTAATTTTTTGTAAAAAAAATTAAATAAATTTTAATATTTTTTTTGATATGAAATCACCTGGTTTAAATTTTTTAGGTGATTTTTTATTTAACAAATAATCAAAATATTTTGGTTCTAATCCTATATTAGGTCTTCTTCTAACAATATTACTTAAATTAAATCTTTCACCTTTATTTATCAACTTACTTGCATAAATAGATCTTCTAAATATTTTAGATTTATCTTCAGATTTATTTCTGACAAATTTTTTTTTTCCAAGCAGCTTATAGCTTAGATCTATTTCATTTCTATAATGCCTCAACTCTTTTCCTTTTAAAGAAAATTTTATATCATGACCTTTTTTTTGATTATCTAATGCAATATGTTTCTCAAAAACTTCTGCGCCTGCTATAACCGCTGATGAAGCGACTCTATAATCCTTTGAGTGATCAGAAAGTCCAATTTTACAATTAAATTTTTTTTTAAGTATTCCTATATTATGTAGATTAAAATCTTTTAAAACAGACGGATAATTACTAACACAATAGAGTAGTGTTATATTTTCAAGTTTATTATATTTCAAAGCTAAGTTAAAAGAAGTTTCAATTTCTTTCAAATCTGCCATACCAGTAGATATTATCATTGGTTTCTTTAATAAAGCAATTTTTCTAATTAATGGTAAATCAGTCAATTCAAATGATGCAATTTTATAAATTGGACAATTTAAGTCCTCTAAAAAATCAACTGCTGTTTCATCAAAAGGAGTGCTAAATATTTTTATTTTATTTAACTTGGCGAATTTAAATAATTCTTTATGCCATTCTAACGGTGTATGAGCTTCTTTATACAAATCCCATAACTTATAACCTTTCCAGATACCTTCTTTAATAAGAAATTTTTTATGACTTGAATTAATTGTCATAGTCTCTGGAGTATAAGTCTGTAATTTTACTGCGTCAGCTCCATTTTTCTTTGCAGATTTAATAAGTTGCTTTGCTAATTTAATACTTCCACAATGATTTGCTGAGATTTCAGCTACCAGATAAGGAGATGATTTCATTTGTTAATGTTTGTCAATTGTTTAACTAATCTAGATATTTTTTTATCATCGTGATTTACATTAGACATAATTTTAGCTGCTTCTTTTGGATTATTTTTGAATGCAAGTTTTAATATATTCATCCAATTAAGATTATTTTTTGATCTAATTTTTTGAATTTTATTAATAATATCGATATTTTTTTTATATTTATTCATAACCTACATTTAAATTTATTTTATAAAATATTCAATTTTATAATTTTTCTTATTTTTTTTATCATTAAATATCAAAACATTTTTTGTAGTCTTAAAATCAATTAATTTATATTCTTTTTTAGCCAGTTTTCTCCATCCATGTTTTTTATAAAATTTTTGCATTTCATTTGTGCAAAATAAAATACTGATTTTTTTATTTTTTTTGATAATTTTAGAATTTAAATCCATAATAATTCTAGAATAACCTTCATTTCTGTATTTTTTTTTGATTATTAATGTATCAAATAAATAATATGAATATTTTTTTTGATTTTTGGCATATTTACAATTTCTAAGCATTGTATAAGCAATAATTTCATTATTTTTTTTGACAAAGTTATGAATATAATTTTTCTTAACATTTTTTTTAAACCATTTTCTTTGTGAAATCATACCAAATTTCCAAAACGAGTTTTTTAGTTTACAGATTTGATTTGTTTCAAAAATTGATAATCTTGAGGAAATTTTAGATATTTGTTTTATATTCATTTAAAATTTAAATATATGAATATATAAGATCTTTAATAATATTATATATTCATATGCTATATATTATTTATAAATGTTACTAATTTATTTATGAAAATAAGCAAGTTATCAGTGATTATTCCAAGTTATAACGAGGAAAAAACCATTGAAAAAATTATAAGTGAAGTAAATAGTTTTGAGACTTTTCCGAAGGAAATTATCGTTGTTGATGATGGGTCAACAGATAACACTAGAAATATCCTAAAGAATATCAAAAACCAATCTTTAAAAATACTCCATCATGATCGTAATTATGGAAAGGGTAAAGCGATCCAAACAGGAATTAAAGAATCAAATGGCGATATAATAATAATACAAGATGCAGATTTAGAATATAGCCCTACAGATTACGAGGCTTTACTGCGTCCGTTTTTAGAAGTGGACGCCGACGTAGTATATGGTTCTCGTTTTTTAGGTGGAAGGGGGTATGTTAGACTTCATTTTTATTTTCATTTTATTGCAAATAAATTGCTGACTCATTTTTCTAATTTATTTACCAATCTTAATATGACCGATATGGAAACAGGATATAAAGTATTTAAATCTGAAGTAATTAAATCTATTAAGTTAACAGAGCTCTCATTTGGAATAGAACCAGAAATAACGATGAAACTTGCAAAAAATAGATTTAAATTTTATGAGGTTGCAATAAGCTATAGAGGAAGATCATATGCTGAGGGAAAAAAAATAACACTCATAGATGCTTTCAAAGCTGTATATTGTATATTGAAATATCGCTTTTTTGATTAATTTAAACATTTACTTTTCTTAAAATTGGGCTATTAATTCGTTGCCTGGTGATTTTTGCAAAGGTGTAATACCCGATCCCATTCCGAACTCGGAAGTCAAGCCCTTTAGCGCCGATGATACTTTGTCTTAAGGCATGGAAAAGTAGGACGTTGCCAGGCTTAAACCTCATGAAAAATTACATAATCGTTACAGGTGGAGCAGGTTTTGTAGGATCAAACTTGATTGATTTTTTAATTAAAAAAACTAAATTTAAAATATTAAGTATAGATAACTATTCTAGTGGTTCAAAAAAAAATCATATAAAAAATAAAAGAATCAAATATTTAAATCACGATACATCAGAAATAAACAGAGTTTTATATAATTATAAAAAAAAAATTCACTCACTTTTTCATTTTGGAGAATTTGCAAGAATTTATCAAAGTTTTAAAAATTTTGACAAATGTTTTAAATCAAATTCAATGGGAACCCAAGCCGTATTTAAATTTTGTTTAGATAATAAAATAAAATTAATTTATTCAGCAACATCAGCAAGTTTGGGCAATAAAGGTGAAGATAAAAATTTATCTCCTTATGCTTTTACTAAATCAAAAAACCTGGAATTATTAGAAAATTTAAAAAAATGGTTCAATTTTAAATTTGAGGTAATTTATTTTTTTAATGTCTATGGACCGAGACATATTAAATCAGGCGAAATGGCTACTGTAATTGGTATATTTGAAGAACAATTTAAAAAAAATAAAAATTTGACTGTAGTAAAACCCGGTACTCAAACAAGAAAATTTACCCACATACATGATACAGTAGAAGTATGTTATGAGGCTTGGTTAAAAAAAAAAATGTGCTCATTACAGCATTTCCCATAAAAAATCATATTCTATATTAGAGGTTGCAAAAATGTTTAATAAGGAGATTAAATTTTTAAAAGCTAGAAGAGGAGAGCGATATGCCTCAGCATTGACTAAAATTTCACTAAATAACAGAATAATTCAGAGATTTGGAAAAATAAATTTGAAAAATTATATAACTTCGTTTATTAAGAATTCTCAATATGAAAATTAAAAGCTCACTTAAGTCTATAAAAAAAAGAGATCTTAATTCTAAACTCGTAAGAAGAAGAGGCAGAGTTTACGTCATAAACAAAACAAACCCTAAATTCAAAGCAAGACAAAAGTAATTTTTATGGATAATGAAAACCATAAAAATACTTGGAATAATTTCACAAAATTTGTTTTATGGGGAACAATTGCTGTAATTGTAGTTTTGGTTTTGATGGCAATATTTTTATTATAAGGTTTCAATGAAAATTGGTTCAATTTTAGAAAATCAAAATATTGAAAAAAGAATTGCCATCACACCAGATATTATAAAAAAGTATATTTCGATTGGTTGTGAGATAACATTAAGCAAAGATTATGGATATCATCTAGGTATTTCAAACAAAGATTTCACTGATAATGGAGCAGTTATATTAGATGATGACAAAGAAATAATAAAAAATTCTGATCTTATTCTTCAGTTAGAAATGTTGACTGATGACAAAAGCTCTTTATTGAAAGAAAACCAATCAATAATTGGAGTATTAGATCCATATAAAAATAAACAAAAATTAGAAAATTTATCTAAAAATAAAGTAAATTTATTTTCTTTAGAGTTTTTACCAAGAATAACTAGAGCTCAATCTATGGATATTCTTTCATCACAAGCTAATCTTGCCGGTTACAAGGCAGTAATTGAATCATTTGCAAATTTTGAAAAAGCAATACCTATGATGATGACTGCAGCTGGCACAGTTCCAGCAGCAAAAGTTTTGGTTGTAGGAGCAGGTGTTGCTGGTCTTCAAGCCATAGCAACAGCTAAAAGAATGGGTGCAATTGTTTTTGCTACAGATGTAAGGCTTGCATCAAAAGAACAGGTTGAAAGTTTAGGAGGAAAATTTCTTACAGTGGAAGGGTCAGAAAATCTTGAAACAGAGGGTGGCTATGCAAAAGAGGCCTCAGATGATTTTAAAAAAAAACAAGAAGATTTGTTGTCGGAAACTTTAAAAAAAATAGATATAGTTATATGCACTGCTTTAATTCCAGGAAAAAAAGCGCCTTTGATAATAAAAGAAAATATGATTAATAATATGCAACCTGGTTCTGTAATTTATGATTTAGCAGCCATACAAGGTGGAAATACAGCCTTTACTGAAGTAAATGAAATTGTAAAAAAAAATAATGTAAAAATCATGGGTGAAAGTAATATTTTAAATAAATTGCCGATTACTGCTTCAAGTTTATATGCAAAAAATATTTTCAATTTTGTTGATAATTTGATCGATAAAGAAAATAAAAAAATTAATATAAATCTAGAAGATGAAATAATTGAAAAAACATTGATTAAATAACATGGAAATAGATCCCTTAATATTTAGATTTAGTATTTTTATTCTATCAATATTTGTAGGATATTATGTAGTTTGGAGTGTCACTCCATCTTTGCATACCCCTCTAATGTCTGTCACAAATGCAATTTCATCTGTAATAATTGTTGGTGCGATAATTGCGGGTTTATCAGGAAACGCTGGGAGTATATTTAACAACTCAAGTATTTTTGGTTTTTTAGCCATTGCATTAGCAGCGATAAATATTTTTGGTGGATTTTTAGTAACTCAAAGAATGTTAGCAATGTATAAAAAAAAGAAGAAGGATAAATAAATAATGATATCTGCAAATTTATCAGCAATTTTTTATTTGATTTCAGGTGTGCTATTTATTCTTGCTTTAAGAGGACTATCTTCTCCTGAAACTTCTAGAAAGGGTAATTTTTTTGGAATATTAGGAATGATTATAGCAATTACAGTAACTTTTTTATCTATTGGTAATTTCTCATCTGGATTTATTTTTGTTTTAATATTTATTTTAATTGGAGGTTCAATAGGAGCTTTTATAGCATATAAAATACCAATGACAGCTATGCCAGAGTTAGTTGCAGGTTTTCATAGCTTAGTTGGACTTGCAGCTGTTTTTGTAGCAATTGCTGCTTTTTTAAATCCAAATGCTTTTAATCTTGGTACACCAGGAAACATAAAACTTGGAAGCTTAATTGAAATGTCTATTGGAGCAGCTGTTGGCGCGATCACTTTTTCTGGTTCAGTGATAGCTTTTTTAAAATTACAGGGAATGATGTCTGGCTCACCAATTACATTTAGAGGTCAACATTTACTTAACGCAATAATTTTAATTTCAATAATTGTTTTAATTTATTTTTTGTGCTCAACTCAATCATCAAATTTATTTTGGTTGGTAATAGGTGTTTCTTTTTTAATTGGTTTTCTTTTAATTATCCCAATAGGTGGAGCCGATATGCCTGTAGTAATATCAATGCTTAATTCTTATTCGGGTTGGGCGGCAGCTGGAATTGGATTTACATTAGAAAATACAGCTTTAATTATTACAGGAGCACTTGTAGGATCTTCAGGAGCTATTTTGTCTTATATAATGTGCAAAGGAATGAACCGTTCATTTTTCAATGTTATTTTAGGTGGATTTGGAGCTACAGACGGTGCATCTAATGACTACGTCAAAGAACAAAGACCAGTGAAAAGTGGTAATGCTGATGATGCCGCTTTTTTAATGAAAAATGCTTCGTCAGTTATCATTGTTCCTGGTTATGGAATGGCTGTAGCTCAAGCTCAACATGCTCTTAGAGAAATGGTTGATACGTTAAAAAAAAATGAAATTAAGGTTTCTTACGCTATTCATCCTGTTGCTGGTAGAATGCCAGGACATATGAATGTTTTGTTGGCGGAGGCAAACGTACCTTATGATGAAGTATTTGAATTAGAGGAAATAAATAATGATTTTGCAAATGCCGATGTAGCCTTTGTGATTGGAGCAAATGATGTCACGAATCCAGTTGCTAAAACTGACCCACAAAGTCCAATTTATGGGATGCCAGTGTTAGATGTTGAAAAATGTAAATCAGTCTTATTTGTAAAAAGAAGTTTGTCCCCAGGATATGCAGGGATCGATAACGATTTATTTTATAAAGAGAATACCCTAATGTTGTTTGCTGATGCTAAAAAAATGACCGAAGATATAACAAAGAATCTTTAGTAAGCTAATAATTCATTTCTAATTTTAAATTAATTTGGTTGCGGGGGACGGATTTGAACCGCCGACCTTCAGGTTATGAGCCTGACGAGCTACCAGACTGCTCCACCCCGCGATAACTTTAAATTCTATTTTTTAGCTTATTTAACTTTTTTACTCTTTTAATATTTTCTTGAAGAATTCT
>MDTE01125809.1_pt1 | contig 48559 bp, 31 predicted proteins | sample 811231 | NCBI WGS metagenome assembly MDTE01 (sample SAMN05326651, study PRJNA326480) | marine metagenome | isolation source: seawater | place: Indian Ocean: Red Sea | collected 2010 | reverse complement strand
TCAAAAAATCGCTTGATATTGTCCGGTGCCTCATCCTTGCTGATCTTGCCGTCGCCATCAGCATCACTTGCCTTTAACCGACTCCAACCGCGGCCTCCTCGACCTTTACCAGCGCCACCTTTACCAGCGCCACCTTTACCAGCGCCACCTTTACCAGCGCCACCTTTACCAGCGCCACCACCCCCACGCGCTTTCTTATTTTTCGAAATACTCGGAGAACCCGACGTATCACCAAATTTCTCGGTCTCGTCCTCCTCCTCAACGGTGATCTCCGTATCCACTTCCACCAGTCCGACCGCGCGTGGATTACGAATCACTACGTCACCTTCCTTGACACCGTCTTTCACCTGGACAAAGGTTTCATCACTCAACCCGACTTCGACAGTGCGTTTCTCGCTACTGCCGTCAGCTGCCTGGATGTAACAGTGATATTTCCCCTTCTCCTCAACAACGGAAGAGAGCGGCACCTTGATCACATCCTGCAAACTATCAACCCGGATTTCGACTTCCGCGGTCATTCCAGGCTTGAGATCTTCTGGAGCCCCATCAATTTTCACGATGGTCGCGTATTCCTTGATATTCCCTTGAAACCAGGAGGTCGACTCTGGCTGGTTACTGATCCGCTGTACCTGTCCCTGCAGCTGATTGCCTTGGATCAGAATCGAAGCGCGCATGCCCACCCGCAAATCTTCCACTTTGGTTTCATGCACCTTGACCTTAACCTGCATGTTGTCCAGGTCAGGTAGCCAGAGGATGTCCTGCAGCTGTCGAACGGTAGAGCCCTCTTCAATCACCGTGCCTTGCGAACCAAATCGACCCTGCTTGTTCGCATAAACGACCATCCCAGCGGTCGGCGCCATAATGAGGCAGTTTTCCAGCTGGTCCTCGAGCCTTTTCAACTTGCTCATCTCGAGTTCATAGGCTGCCAATTCAGACTTGAGTCCTGTTTCGGCGATCGCAACCTGACTCTCCAAGTCAGTTAACGTCTTCTGCTTGGTGTACATCTCCATCACTTCTTTGGCAGTTTTAGCCGAGGTCAGCTCCAAATCGGATCGTCTGACCGCGAACTGCGAACTCTCAAGCTCCAATTGACTGATGTAACCACGCTGAAACATCCGTTCGGAATACTCCAGCGAGTTCTGGGAACTACGCAAATTCTCTTCGGCAATGACGATGTTCGATTCCTGATCCTTGAGATCCTTCTCGAAAATCTTCAGATACTCTTCGACGTTGATCTGAGCCACTTTGACCTTCGCCTCAGCACTGATCTTGGCGGACTCCGCTTTCCCCATCGCGATTTTCTGTGCATTGATATTGTCTGTGATCGAAGAATCATCCAGCTTCACCAGCTGGTCTCCTTCTTCGACAATCGCCCCGTCTTCGACGATTTCGAGAATGGAGGCGCCCCCCTCCACGCGACATTTAATCGTAACGTTGTTACCGCTCTCCACGTTGCCATCTTCGGTCACGGTGACGGTCAACGGCCCCTTAATAGCGTTGAAGACTTGATAGGCCTCACCTGTGGGGGCACCACCACCTGCGGAACCACCTCCCGCAGACTGACCACAACCAGAAGCTCCGACCAGCAGGCTCCCAATGGCACACCAAAGAGCGACGGCGCTGAATCGGTTCACGAAGCTGACTTGACTGTTCTGACAGACACGACTTGGCTGTTTAACTTTGCTCATCGCCGTCACCTCTTCTCCCTAGCGGTCTATTTACAGGAAACCCGATTGATTTATGTGCACAACCGCGGACAAAAGTCGCCCACGGAAGAGTGTGTTATTCTAACAATATGCGAATCCCAAGCGAATTGGAAAAACAAGATAATAGGCAGGAAAAATCCGGTCCCGGCACAGATAAATAGTGTGACTAAATAGTGTGGCCGGCCAAGCTAAGACAGCGCCAAGTGGATACGCAAACTCGCCATCTAGCATCGGCCGGCCACAAAGAGCCGTCTCAACCGTTAGAATGACCAACGGCAATGTGGCTTCCGCTTATCACCTAACCCCCCAAAGCACTGTCTATCCCTCACCGTTCTCATTTGAGAACCTTTATGCGTGCGGGATCCCGAAATAGCCAAATACAGTAGTTTCCCCCACACACCCCTGTGAACGTGTCAACGCAAACCGGCGGACGGGTACACAGGCCGTTTCTACGATTTTTGCGACGCAGTCAGAAATCCTGGCAGCTGCCCGTTGCCCAATTACAAGGATCTGTGGACACACAGCACCTTTTCACGATTTAAGGAGTCGGTGAACTGGCATGTCTGATAATGCAAGTGACTCAGCAGTACTGATCAACCGCGCCACCGCGGGAGACGAACAGGCCTTGGCAGCTCTGTTTACCAAACATCGTGATCGTCTGAGGCGCATGCTCGATTTTCGAATGGATCAACGTCTGAGGAGCCGAATCGACCCCTCGGATGTGCTCCAGGAGGCGATGCTCGTGGCTGCTCAAAACGTACAACAATATGTGGAGACGCCGGCATTTTCATTTTTTGTCTGGCTTCGGCAAATCACCATGCAACGCTTAATCGATGTACACCGCCGACATCTGGGAGCCCAAAAACGCTCTGCTCGACAAGAAGTGCGGAGCGTCCGTCAGGCCTGGGGACAGGGGACCTCCGTATCGCTGGCGCGTTACCTGGTCGGACAACTCTCAACCCCCAGCCAGGCAGTCATTCGTGCTGAATTACTCGACCATGTGCAAAAGGCACTTGATCGCATGGACGAAATTGACCGGGAGGTGCTGGCATTACGTCACTTCGAAGAGCTTACGAACAACGAAGTCGCCGAAGTACTCGGCTTGCAGAAATCGGCGGCCAGCAATCGGTACGTCCGTGCGTTGACTCGTCTGCGGACGATCCTGTCTGAAGTTCCCGGTTTTTTTGACGATGAATGAGTCGGGTCCAAGTAACGAGCAGGGCGCTTCGGTCCCGTTGGAATAACAACCGCAAACTTCAACGCAAGAACATCGACTCGATCGCCAAGGAAGTGTGGCAATGGCAAACATGGATCTGGACCGCGACCCGATCGACATGGCGGCTGAAGAATTCTGCCTGCGACAACGGCGCGGCGAACACCCTTCCATCGATGAGTACTGCCAGCGTTATCCAGAACACGCGGATCAAATCCGTGAGCTGTTTCCAGCGATCGTGGCCATGGAACAGCTGAAGTCGCGATCGTCTTCCGGCACCGCCAGCCAACAGGCGGAAGTGGCAGAGATGCCGAAACAACTGGGCGACTACCGAATTGTGCAAGAGGTTGGTCGTGGTGGAATGGGTGTGGTTTATGAGGCAATTCAGGAATCGCTGAGACGCCGCGTAGCGGTCAAAGTTTTCTCAAATCTTACGCTCAGTGAACCCCGGCATCTGCGTCGTTTCGAACGGGAAGCGCGGACCGCAGCAAATTTGCATCACACTAACATCGTTCCCGTGTTTGGGGTCGGGCAGCAAGAAGATCTACACTACTTCGCGATGCAGTTGATCGACGGCCGTGGCCTAGACGAAGTATTACGGGAATTGCGCCGACTTTGTCTCGACCCGGAAAGTCGCGATGGCGATGCACTCGCCCCCTCAACCTCGCAAGCCGATTCTACTTTTTCGGTAACCGAAGCTGCTTTGCATTTGATGAACGGGGGGCTCACCTCCGTCCTCCCCACAGAACACGACAGCGACGCAACAAGAACTGCAATCCAGGCGCGGAACGAGGATTTGACCAGCCCAGGGATTACTTCCACAGCGATTCTTGCCCCCAAACACACGCAGACGACTGCCAGCATCACAACCAGCAGGAAGAACGCCTCCGTCAACAGCGACGGTGCGCAAGCATTCAGCGGTAGTCCGGTCTACTGGCAAAGTATCGCGAAAATCGGCCTGCAAATTGCCGACGCTCTGGATTACGCCCACGAACAGGGCGTTCTGCATCGCGACATCAAGCCAGCCAATCTTCTGCTCGATGCCCAGGGTACTGTCTGGATCACCGATTTCGGGCTAGCCAAAGCCATTGACCAGGATGACCTCAGTCTGAGTGGCGATGTCGTAGGCACCTTACGTTACATGTCTCCGGAACAATTCAACGGCAAACACGACAAGAAGAGTGATGTCTACAGCCTCGGACTCACGCTCTACGAGTTATTGCTCCTGCGCCCTGCATTCGATGACCCGGATCGCCATCGATTGATTCAACAGATTGCCCAGGGAAACCCGCCGAAACTTCGACGCCTTAATCCACAGATTCCACGTGACTTGGAAACTATCGTGCTCACGGCAACCGCTGTGGATCCTCAACATCGCTACGCTTCAGCGGGCGCGATGGCGCGCGATCTCAACCGTTTCCTCGAAGATCGTCCGATCCTGGCAAGACGGTCAGGCCCGGTGGAGCGACTCTGGCGATGGGGACGTCGTAACCCAGCCATTGCCTCGCTGAGTACGTCATTGTTAGTGGTATTACTCAGCTCACTGGCCTGGATCAATATCGAGTGGCAGCAAGCCGAGATGGAAAAAGAGCGAGCGACTGCCGCCAACCGCCGCGCCGAAAGCAACCTGCGTTTGGCATTGGAATCAATGGACCGGATGCTGCAAAAGTTCACACCACAATGGCTTGAACAGCCACCTGCGCCCCAAGTGGAAGGAGAAGAGCCCGAAGTCCCATTTCAAATGACGGTCTCAGAAAACAACGCGGAGTTCCTGCAGCAAATTCTGAAATTCTACGATCAGTTCGCTGAAGAAAATGCAGAAAACCCCGACTTGCGATTTGCCACAGCGAAAGCAAGTAGCCGAATTGGGCAAATCCGCCGCCGCCTCGGACAACCTGAACAAGCCGAAGACGCATATCACCGCGCATTAGAGTTATTTGCTGACATGCCGGATGACTTTGACGACCGGGAAACACTGGCCATCGAGACGGCAATTGCGCAGCGCGAACTGGGACTGACTCTCCAATTAGATCTGCAGCGCCGAAGCCAAACCGAGAACATGCTTACCCTGGCCCTCCGCACGCTTGACGCCTCGAACCCCAACAAACTTAGCGACAAAGCAAGCCTGGAAGTCGCACGTACTCTCCACGAATTAGGCACACTTTTTCTCAGTAGTGGAAAACGCGAGGAAGCGCATAGCACACATGAACGCGAACTAGAAATTCTTACTCGCTTGAGAAAGCTGGACCCCGGTAATCCCGAGTCGCGTTTTCTCCAGGCTCGCTGCAACCGCAACCTCTCGCTGCTCGCTTTTCCGACACGTCGCGCGGAATCTCGCGCCCATCCTGATCAGGCCATCAAACGCGCGCAACAGAACATCTCCGAAGCGATTGAACTGCTAGAGCAACTCCGCCGCGATTTCCCGGATTTCCCGGATTATCAATGTGAGCTGAGCGAAACGCTGGTTGCCTCTGCTCGTATCTCATTGGCAATAACGTCACGCAATCCCCCACCCTCGGACGCTGATCGACAGGCGGCAATCCACTTACACACTGCCATTTATCTGGCCGAACAATTAGTTCGCGTCCACCCTACGATCCCACGCTACCGGTTGGCGCTGCTCGCCGGCCACTACCGAATGGCAGCCCGCTTGCGAGATCTGAAACAATCCCAGGGGGCCTTGCGCCATCACCGCAAAACAGTAGACCTGTGCGTCGAACTTGTCGAACAATTCCCCGAAATCGCCATCTACCAACGTTACCTGAACCATCTTTATCGACAGCTAATCCGAGCCGTCGAAACGCATCAAGGGAAGGATGAAACCTGGCGTCAAGCTGTTACGGCCGCGGCGCAGCAAATGTCCACCTACTTGCAAGCTACTGCGTCGGAAAGCTCCGCCACCGAACTTGCGCGTCGATACCATCGGCTCGGTGAACTTTACTACGACCTTGAAAATTTCGCAGATGCACGGCCAGCCTTCGAGTCAGCGGTGCGCTACTGGCAAGAATTAGACCCCGACCTGCCCGTTATCTTCGCCCTATCACGCGCCAAGCATGCGTTGGGAAATAGCCTGCGCCAGCTCGATGAACTTGACCTCTCACAGCGAGAGTTGGAAGAAGCGATCCTCCTGCAAAGAACGCTGGGAGTCCCGCGCACGTCGTCACCTGGTTCTCCGGGAACTTTCTGGCGACAAGAGCTACGCCGGAAGTACCTCAGTCTCGCCAACACACTGGAACTGATGGGGAGCCGGCAAGAGGCCAACAACATGCAGACGGAGGCAAATAAATTGATGGTGCCTGCGGCACGCATCGAAACCCCGCCCGAGCCAGCTATGTGATTCAGCGCGACCTGAAAACAGCCTCCAGATGCTGACGCGGCAGATCTCCGTGCCGACCTGAATGGGTTCCAGGAAATCAAGCAAGCACCTCCTGCAAAGGTCGTGGGAAGCTGCTAACATCTTCCTTCCCGCCCGCGCAGCCGTGCTCTTACCGGAACGCTGTGTCACGGAATTCGCGTCGCTCTCTGAACCCCTCCCGCTTTTCACACGTTCTTCTCTTGCGCACTGACTGCGATGCTACGTTCCACTGCTGCTCCACCTCCCCCCAAGTCGCCTGGAGCATCCGTTTCCCGCTTCGCCAACCTGCCATTCTTCTATGGCTGGGTCATCCTCGCGATTGCGGTTGTGGCTACCGTTGCCACCACACCCGGGCAAACACATGGGGTCACCATCTTCAACCCTTTTTTTACCGAACACCTCAAGCTGACCAAAACACAGCTGTCCGGCGCATACATGGTGGCAACACTCCTGGCTGGTTTCACAATGCCCTGGCTGGGAAGCTGGATGGACAAGAGAGGCATCAGAGTAATGATGACTCTGGTGGTCTGCGGATTAAGCGGAACCTGCCTGCTGGCATCCTATGTCGCTGACTTTGCATCACTTCTAGTTGTCTTTTTTCTCTTCCGAATGCTAGGGCAGGGGGCGCTGTCGCTGTTGGCTACCAACGCCGTTGGCATGTGGTTTGATACCCGGCTGGGAACCGCAAACGGTATTCTCAGTGTTCTCTCCACGTTGATCACCAGTCAGGTATTGCTGGGCATGAACCAGCTTGTTCGCGATGCCGGCTGGCAGATGACCTATCGAATCATCGCAATTTGCATCGCAGCGTCACTACTACCACTACTGGCTTTTCTGTTTCGGAACCGGCCTGAAGATATCGGCAGCTACCCTGATGGAGTTGCCGGTCCGCTCAATTCGACAGTCGACTATGAACAACAGGAACACCAAGTACAGCAATCGTTCGATTTTGGCAGAGTGCTGCGCACCCGTTGCTACTGGATCCTGATCGCAACGCACGTCGCCTGGTCATTGATTGGTACGGCGCTCATTTTCCACATCCACGGACTTTTTGAGTCTCGTGGCCTCGCTGCAACCGCTGCCAACCAAACGCTAACTCAGCTGTTCATCGCAGCCGCAGCCATCCAGTTGGTCAGCGGCATCCTGGCGGACCGGATTCCACTCCACCTTCTCTTAGCTGCAAGTAGTGGCGGCATGCTTGTCGCTACAGGGATGTTGCTCGGTGCAAATCCATCTCTGCTCGGTGCCGGCTATCTTGTCTTTGGCATGTCACAAGCCATTACCGGCGTTGTCAGCGGTACCATTTTCATCCGCTACTTCGGCCGCAACCACATTGGAAAAATTCGCGGCAGCGTGTTTAGCGCCATGGTCGCGGGCAGCGCACTAGGCCCTTTCATCATGGGCTATCTCTACGAGCAACTCGGCAGCTTCAATCCATCTTTGTGGTTGTTTGCGGGCAGCTTCCTGGTCGTCACAATCTTGACGATGCTGGCGACACCGCCAAAGCCGGACCAGGCGATTGCCTCACCTGAGAACCACCCGTGAATTTCGCGAGGACGCAAAGGCGTTCTTTACCCAAGCGAAGAAAATCACGCGATGATCTCTCGCTTGTTGGAAACATAATCCCAAACTACAAATCGATCCAAATCACTGCCACCCGTGAAAATCACCCGCCCCTTGGTCGTTTCGGCAAGCCGGTAGGCAAAGTGAATATCCTCCTGCGACTGCGACCAACTCGGGACCAGAAAGAGATTGATTGTGATCCCTTCCCGCTGACAGAGCTTACCTTCACGCAACGTCGCGGCTTCGGTAAGCGGATCCGGGGGATACAGCAAGTAAAGCCAGGAACCTTCAAAGTGCGCCGTTGGTAGACCATCCGTAATCAAAATCACCTGCCGATTCGGTGTATCCTGAGCGGCCAACATCAAGCGTGCGGTCTGTAGTCCATGTTGGATATTGGTGAAGTGCGGCGGAACCTGTGTTTCGCTGATGTCACCACGGCTCATGTCCGCCTTGAGCCGTACAATGGGATCATGAATCGTGGGAATCTTAGGGAGCATTTCAATCACTTCTCCCCGCTGCCGCGGCCTGGCAAATGTGTACATCTCCACGAATTGCAGGACATCGCCAGGGTATTCATGGCGAATCAAACCCTCCAACGCCAGTGCCATACGTTTTACGTTAATGTACTGACCCTCGTAACGCATCGAACCGCTCATATCCATCAGTACCACCGTCGCACATTTGGGTGAATTGCGTGTCCGGTGGATCTCAATATCTTCTGGCCGCCAACGTACAGGCTGTGCGCCTCCACTTCGTAACAGTGCATTAATCATGGATTGCGGGATGTCCATCTGACTCACCGAATCGCCAAACTCATACGGCTTAGTCTGTTGCAGCTCTACTGCACCCTCACCAATGACTGCGTCCGAGTGCCGCCCCGTACGAGACTCCTGCAGATTACTGAAAATCCTTTCGAGCAACTTGCCTTGAAACAGTCGGTACGCCTGCGGAGTCAATTCATACCCGCCGCCTGTGTTCATTAGTCCTTGACGTTCGGCCATCTCACGAGCGTAATCCTCCACATACTGCCGCAATCCTTCGAGTTGTGCGATGTCACCCGGCTCAGCAAATTCACGTAATGCATCCAGATCCACCACACCAATCTGTGCCGTCTCCCGGGCCTCCTCAAGCTGTTTCAGTAACTCGTCGATTTTCTCCAGCTCCTCCTTGATCTCCAGCGCCCGCTCCACCGTCAACGCTTCCTTCCCGGTAAAGTCGTAGCGTGCGGCGAGCTCCTCAACCTGGTAACGGTTCCCCAACACACCCATCAGCTGCATTAAAGAACGAGCAAAATCGGAACGCTGATCCTCGACCGCATACCAAAGTCTCTCCAGGTCGTATAATTGTTCTTCAAGAAATGCCTGTTCGTATCGCCGGCGAGCCTTACGTGGCGGAGTGATCGCAAACCCCATCTGCTGATATGCACGAGCACTCTTTTCGACAACCGTGTCGGTTTCATAACGCGCGAGAATTTTCCTCTTGCGTTCCAACAAAAGGGCCCGCAGCGCGTCAATACTCGGCCCTAATCCTCCAATCTGGCTGGGATCCAACTTCACCGCGCGCGCCAATTCCTCGTCTGTCAATCGACGCAAGTCACCAAACATCAAAGCATGCTCGAAAGCAGATGACGCCAGATCGACGGGAGGGGTAGTCGGACTCGGAAAATTCCGGGGATCGTATTTCTGGTACGTGTGAATGATTCCGCCAAAGCGGTTGTGGTTTGTCATAGCAGGTATTATGGGCGATACTCTTGTGTCCGTGAAGTTCCGAGCATGTGCTACCCTCTCACGGTTACCCGCCCCAACGACTTGTTTATTTCAATGGAATCTCCGCGATGCGGCTCGCAATTTGCAACGAAACGTTCCAGGATTGGCCGTTTGACCGGGCTTTCGCCTTCGCCCGCGAGTGTGGCTATACGGGTATCGAATTTGCTCCCTTTACGATTAACAAAGACGCTCGTGAAATATCCCAACAACAACGAACCGAGATTCGGGATCAAGTAGAAGCCGCCGACCTGCAAACCATCGGTTTGCACTGGTTACTGGCGTTTACGGAGGGTTATTACCTGACTTCGCCCGAAACGGAAACGCGAAAACGCACTGCCGACTACCTGTCTGAATTGGGGAGACTCTGCCGGGACCTCGGTGGCCACATCCTGGTTCTAGGATCGCCTCAACAACGCAACCTGCTCCCTGGCATCTCACACGAAGAAGCAATGCGGCTGGCAGCCGACGTCCTGCAACAAGCGATGCCCGTTTTTGCAGACTGCGGAGTCACACTCGCAGTAGAACCGCTGGGACCTGCAGAAGGTGATTTTCTGCTCACCGCCGCAGCTGGACGCCAACTCGTCGACCTGGTCGCCTCACCACAATGCCAGCTGCACCTGGATGTCAAAGCCATGTCGACAGAGTCGCAACCAATCGATCAGGTCATTCGCGACCATGCCGACATCATGTACCACTTTCACGCCAACGATGCCAACTGCCGTGGCCCAGGCATGGGAGACATCGACTTCATGCCAATCTTGCAGGCCCTGGTCGACGTAAATTACGAGGGCTGGGTTTCTGTAGAAGTGTTTGACTACGACCCAGGTGTAGAAGCACTCGCCGTCGATAGCATTCGTTACCTTGAACGTTGCCTGCAACAACTCTCGTGAAAATCCGGCAGCGAATGACAGCAAAGGTCCGTCGGCTGCCTCTACCAGGCACGGCGCGGTAGTTCACCGCGTGTCGCCCTATGGCAAATCGGTGGGGATCGACCTCTGACTAGCTGGCAGCCGCCTTCAACTCAGCCAAGTGCTGCGCCGTTCCTACAAGTCGATCCCAATTTTCATGAATGTACTCTGGTGGCCCACCCACTTGCGCAACGACCTGGGCAACCTGCTCAGTCGGCACCATTTCGATCGCATCCCAGGGACAGACAAGTAACTCGTAGGGATTCGACTTCTTCTGGGGAATGTGCACGCAGACCTCACATCCCACACAGCGTTCCAGGTCAATCTCACACCAGGACTGATTCCCTTTTACGCCGTGGCCAATGGAATTCATAAAAATACAATCGACCGGACACACTTCCAGACAGGACTCACACCCTGTGCAATTGTCGGCGTTAATGACCGCCAGTTCCTTGGGCAGTTTCTTGCGGGGCTTCTTCTTAGCCATCAGCAAAACCTCTTAGCAGCAGCTCTTGACCTGTCAAAGAAACACACAGCACCTGCCGGCAATCGCACCCCCGGTGAACGCTCCAGTATAGAAGGTGCCCGCAAGTGAGCCAAGCCGACCCTACTGGCACCAGCTGCTGCAAAACACCGTAAAACGCTGGTGGCCTGGCGAACCAGCATTCCCTCTGGGCGCTCGTCCCCCTCGTCCGGTCGCTCCTTTTCTGCCGACTCCGACAACTGCAACAAATGCACCAGCCACGGATTCCAAGCTGAAGATCACGCCCTGGCTGATCCGATTTTACCCGATGAAGGGTACTCTCTCTGCGGAGTCAAACCATGTTTTCCCGTCGTCTCTTCATTCCCTCACTGCTCGCTGCGGTCGGTGTACCGTACGCAATGATGCACGACGACCAGGGAAACGTGCAGACGGCAGCTATCTCGGGAATCGGCGAACAAGCCTCTGATTACAACAGCACCAGGCCGTACGGAGTTGACACAGGTATCCCGCTTGCTGGCAAGTCCGGCATGGAACTGCACCAGCTGTTTCGATTTGACGTTTCCGCTCACTGGGTCACGGCCAATTGGCCACGAGTTTCCACGATTCTGACCTCGACAAACCTGCAGGGGCTACGTGTTCCGGTCGTCACGGGGACGCAAAAACAGGCGTTGGTTGGCGTCTTGACCTATTACTTTGACAGTCAAGACCGATTGGTTCGCATCTCGTTTCAGGGTCACACCGGTGATGAAAGACCGCTTGTTCAATATTGCCTGCAACAATTTCAGTTGAGTGTTGCGCCAAAACTCGGCCCCGGCATGTACGCATACAAACGGCGAGGGCGTCCATTCAGTGTGCTCCGGATCCGGCGTGCCCCTGTCATACGGGCGTCGTCACCCAATACCGGCCTCGAGGTTTCGCTGGAACTGAACCATCCCCGACTATCCCGTAATTTGAGCTCCAGGTTCAGAGACCAGCTCTAGCTGCCCGCGCAGGCGCGCCTTCGACGACCGCTGGCGGGCAGCCGGATGAAGCCGACCGCGACTTCCAAGGTGTGCTCGACTGAGCACACCAAAGCAATAGCCACATACTGCGATTAAGCCCCTATTGCTGGCTGCTGTGATCAAGTGGGCTTCTGCGCTTCAGAAGCAGATCGGCCTCCATGCTTCTGCCACCGATCGCTGTTCCTTGACCGCTCGTTATAATCAGACTTCACCTCAAGGATCTTTCGAAGTGGTCGACCCTGAAGCGCCGCCGTTACTACAGCTCCATCGGATCCGGCGCACATTCCCCGGTGTCGTGGCTCTAGACCAGGTTTCATTTCAATTGCAACCGGGGGAGGTACACGCACTCGTCGGTGAAAATGGTGCTGGCAAGAGTACGTTGATTAACGTTCTCTCGGGTGTGCTCCAGCCGGATGAGGGCCAAATCGAACTGCTGGGATCTCCCGTAGTCCTGCCTAACCCGGTTGAGGCACGTCGGCGGGGAATCGTCGCTGTGCACCAGGAATCGGAACTGTTTCCCACGCTCTCTGTCGCCGAAAACATGGCATTGGAGTCCGGCCTGCCAGTGAACAAGTTTGGCCTGGTCCGGTGGCATCAGGTGGAAGCAGCTGCCGCGAACGCCATGTCCCAACTGGGGCCCTCCTGGCATACCGATACGCCCGCTGCCGAGCTGAGTGTCGCGCACCGACAAATGGCCCAGGTTGCCGCAGCCATTGAACAGCAAGTACGTGTCTTAATCCTGGACGAGCCGACCAGTTCTCTCAGTCGTCGTGAAGCGGAATGGCTTTTCTCACGCGTTCAGACACTGAAAAAAGCAGGCACCGGGATCATCTATATTTCGCATCGTCAAGACGAAATCTTTCACCTGGCCGATCGTATAACCGTATTACGTGACGGCCAGCATATCTGGACACGCCCAGCCGACCAGGTTGATTCCAGTGGCCTCGTGATGGCAATGGTGGGACGCCCAATCCAAATCGAAAGGACACGATCAGATCCGGAGCGCCCGCGCGTCGCCTCCCCGGAACTGCCCCCCCGCCTGAGCGTCAAAGGCCTGCAGAGTGGACAAGTCGACTCGCAGCCAGTCGATCTTCAAGTTGCTCCTGGTGAAATCGTCGGATTGTATGGACTCGTGGGATCAGGCCGGACGGAGTTTGCCCAGACGTTGTTCGGCATCACACCAGCTGTCAGCGGCACCATCGCAGTTGACGGTGTAGAGCATACGATCAGGCATCCGCGAGACGCGCTGGCAGCTAAAATTGCCTATGTCCCCGAAGATCGCTTGCGTGAAGGCATTTGCCGCCATTTGACGGTACGCGCGAATCTGGTCCTTTCCAGCCTGCGACGCTGGACACGACACGGGCTGGCATCGCTGGCCCGCGAACGCCAGACGTCAGCTGAAACGGTTCAGCAGTTGGCTGTCCGTCATCGCTCAATCGAACAGCCTATCAGTCAGTTGTCGGGGGGGAACCAGCAAAAAATCGTAGTCGGACGCTCACTGTTGACGGCACCGCAAATGCTCGTCCTGGATGAGCCGACTCGTGGCGTTGACGTCGGTGCCAAGAACGAAATCCACCAGATCCTGCGCAACCTGGCCGACCAGGGGCATGCCATTCTGATGATCAGCTCCGAATTGCCAGAAGTAATGGCACACGCCGATCGCATCGTGGTTTTCCGAGAAGGCCGAGTTTCAGGTGAATTTGATCCCGCGACTGCGTCTACGTCCGATGTCGCAGAAGCCGCATTCCCAGCGGTCACGAATCAACTTCTGGACACAACAGCGCCAAAGACGGCAGCCCGTGGCAAACTGGGATTACGCGTGCCGGTCGCACAATGGGGCCTGGCATGCGTAGTGTTATTACTGGCTTGCTGGCTCTGGACCACCACGAAGGATTTTGATCCCTGGCTGCAACTAACCTACGCGACGGTTTGGGTCATTCTTGGCTTGGCGGCCAGCAGTGTCATTATCGCTGGTGGCATCGATATTTCGATCGGGTCTTTATTGGCTTTGTCTGCGGCCTGCGCAGCATTTGTGCTCCGCCTGGACTACGCGCCAACTCTGACGATCCCAGCTGCGATCCTGCTGGCTACAGTCGTGGGAATGGCAGGTGGTCTGACCAATGGTGCCTTGTCGCTGGTCGGACGCGTACACCCAATTGTCGTCACTCTAGGAACCATGACCATTTACCGAGGCCTGGTCATCATGCTGCTGGGAGGTCGACCAGCTACCGGCCTGCCACCGCTCTTTCCACGTTTGGCTATCGATCCACAATCCGGGTTTCGCGGCGCCGTTCTCGCCACCATAGTCCTCGTCTGCGTCGTACACATTTGGTTGCAACACACGCGCAGTGGGCGCCACATCTTCGCCCTGGGTAGCAGTCCTACCGCAGCACGCCTGGTGGGTATCTCAGGAAAAAGAACCTGGCTGGTGGCATTTGCGGTCGGAGGCGGACTGGCGGGTTTAGCCGGTGCGTTACAGCTGGCAATCAGTGGGCAAATGCAATCGCGTCTGGGAAATGGGTGGGAATTGGGAGCGATCGCCGTCGCAGTCATCGGCGGTGTCTCGATTCAAGGCGGTCGGGGATCCGTTCTGGGAGTGATCCTGGGCGCACTGCTGTTACGACTCGTCACCAGCGCTATCGTGCGTTTGGAAATCCCTGGAGAGCAGGTGGACTTGCTGACCGGAGCGATGATTCTCGCCGCCGTCCTATGTGACTTGGGATGGCAGTACCTGCGGCCTCGTGTCCGTTTTGCCTGGAGTCGCCGGATTTCGCAATGAACCGCATTGATTCCACTACAGGTAAACTGCGGCGCGGCATAACTCTGGCGTTCCCGGTGTGCCTGCTGGCGATTGGCCTGACGCTTGTTTTTTCACAAGTCCAGCGTCCCGCGGCTTTGGTGGAAGTCTGGCTGCCTTGGACAGAAATCGGCATTCTCGCACTCACCATGACGGCTGTGATTCTGTGTGGCGGCATCGACCTTTCTGTCGGTTCGATGGTGGCTCTCTGCGGAGTGGTACTGGGAATTACGCTGCAATGGGAATGGCCTCTGGCAGTCGCCTTGGCAGCAACCGCTGCCTGTGGATTGTGCGCGGGTGCTTTCAATGGTGGCCTGGTTGCCATTGGTATGTCTCCCTTGGTCGCGACCTTAGCGACCATGGCATTTTATCGCGGTCTGGCAATGACGCTTTCCGGTGGGGAACGCTTCGCGGGATTCCCTGACAGCCTACGAAACTGTCAGACGATTGCAGGTTTTCCGCTGCATTTCTTCTGCTTTGTTTTCATCGCACTGGCAATCTGGATCTTGATTCACCGTACGCGTCCGGGCCGTTGGTGTTACGCGATCGGCGACAATCGAACTGCCGCCCGTTTCGCGGCAGTACCCGACCGTCGACTCGATCTGTTTCTCTACACCCTCAACGGTAGTGCAGCTGCGTTAGTAGCGACCCTGCACGCCATCGATGAAAACGTCGCAATTCCGGACGCATTTCGAGGTACCGAGCTTCAGGTCATCGCCTGTGTCGTCGTTGGAGGCACACTGATTACCGGCGGTGAAGGGGGGGTTCTCCGTACCCTGATTGGCATAGGAATTGTCACTCACCTTGAAATCGGCTTGCGTTTCATGAGCTATCGTTTTCCGCTATTGACCCCGAACTCACGGCTCGTGGTCATTGGGCTGCTGGTGATCCTGGTGGCAATCTGGAATCAGCGTCTGCAACGCGGCAAAGCCTCTACCTGAAGCAAAACGCAGGAGTACTGCGACCCCAGGCACTTGCGACAGAGACCGCCTCTCGTTTCAATGGCGTTTGGCGACAATTACCAGACCAAAACACCACGGGCAGCGACATGAGACGAAACATCAGAACCAGAGCCTGCGTACAGATCATTGCGATAGCCTGCTGTACCTTGCTCGGCTGCGGTGGCTCACAGGAGAACGCCTCATCCGGACCACGTATCGGAATGATGCCAAAGCTCATGGGAATTGGCTATTTTGAAGCCACACGTGAGGGCGCCGAAGAAGCTGCCAGGGAACTTGGGATCGAGTTGACCTACGATGGACCGCATCTGGATCGGTCTGAAGACCAGGCCCAGCAAGTCAGTGAATGGACAACACTCGGATTTGATGTGATCGCGGTCGCCCCCGTTGATCCAGAGGGTATCTCAGAAGCGTTACGTGACGCACAACGCGCAGGCGTTACCACCTTGACCTGGGATACTGACGCGAACGCAGACAAATCGGGCAGATCAGTGTTTGTCAATCAGGCCCCGAATGAAGCGATCGGATACAAACTGGTCGACGTCATGGCAGAGGGAATTCAGGCCAAAGGTGAATCCCTGGCGGGCAACTACCTGATCGTCAGCGGTTCCGCTACTGCGTCCAATCAGAATACGTGGATGGAATTTATGAAGCAGCGCATTGCTGAAAAGTACCCGGAAATGAAACTGCTACCACATCTGACACCTAACGAGGATCGGCAGCGAGCCCAGGAACAAACTGCGGAAGCCTTGGCAGCCCACGCTGAGCTCAAAGGCATCTGGGGAATCACTTCGGTTTCTCTTCCGGCTGCTGCCAAAGCAACACGTGATGCGAAACGAGCAGCACAGGTTTATGTGACCGGCTTGAGCCTTCCCAGCGAAATGCGTGAATATGTCAAAGATGGCACAGTCGAACAATTTGTACTCTGGAACCCGGTCGATCTGGGATATCTGACGATCCAGGTTGCCCACCGCCTCCACGGCGGAAACCTGAAAAACGGTCCCCAGACAATGGGCCGACTCACGAACGTCGAAGTACGTACAGGTGAAGTCATCCTGGGCCCCCCAATGATCTTCAACCGCGACAACATTGACGACCATCGCTTTTGACCATCGCTGGCTGTGAATCGGTGTGAGCCTCTGAAACCAGGTGGTGCTTTCCCAGATGCTCGCGATCTCCCTGGCATCGCATTGTGCGCGGTGAGGTGCTCCTGTACAGCAACCACCCCGTAACCGACGGGTTTGGCGCTGAGCGACTCTCTGATAGCCAAGGGAACGACCGGATCTACTGCGCGGAGTCCGCGACTGGAGCAGCTGCCATGCGCCAACAAATTAGACGTAAACACAATCTATAAAATAACTTACTGACCATTAACCGCGACTGAAACGACGCAACACCGCCAGAGAAAAAAACTCACCAAACACCATGAAACCTCTCGATTTCCTGTACTGTCAGGATTGTCCAGAATATACTGTTTATCCAGTCGCCCTTAGATAAAGTGTTTTCCTGTGCCGTCTGAAATTGGTGTTTTGATGACAAGATTCGCTCAAAAATCAGCGTTTCCATGTGCTTTCAGCCTCATGCTACTCTCTGCTGCGGTTTACGCCGACCTGCTGCCGCTACCGGTTACCGTCTTTCCACAACCGACTGAACCACAGGTCGCGTTGGAGGCAGTTGCGCTGCTTCAGGATAACCCGGAACCGGTAGAAAACCGTGTGCCCCAAGATGTTCCACCGAAGCCAGAAAAATATGGTGTGAATGCGCCGGTAGAGGGCAACGCGTCAGATCGATTAACACTCTCACCGTCAGCTTACCAGGACTGGCGAGAAGCTACTGTCGACGGCCTGGGCGAACGGCTGCGGACCCACCGCATTCGGCTGAATGCGAATGGCGAGTTCACCGGCCAACTCGCCATGCTGGACAGCAAGACTGCGAAACCGGTCCCAATCCACGATCTGGAAATCATGCTGGTAAGAAAAGAGGTGGTCGTACAAAGACTACGCCCCCAAGCCAACGGGCATTTCAAATCCCGCGGACTGGATCCTGGAGTCTATGACCTGATTGCGGCGGGACCTGAAGGGTTCGCCGCATTTTCGTTTCAGTTGCTACCGGCGATCATCGAGAACATGCTCCCGGAGGAGAATGGACCTTTGATGCAAGTCCCCAACGTGCTCGCCATTAACGCGTTGGTTGTGCCGTCGCGAGACGCGGTCGCACTACGGGAAATTATCAATATCTACGTACCAAAGACAAAGACGGCTTTGAATCTGGACGAACCGCCCAGGGAACAATTGCCGGCCCCCGCCTTGGAACTGGAAAATAATGTGGATGCGGAAGAAGACGAAGACGCGGTCACCGCAGCGACCACGCTGCGGTGGCATCGTGTCCGCCTTCATTCCAAGGGAATTCTTGTTGGCAGAGTACGGCGACTTCACCGTGGCTCTGGCCGGTCACTCGAGATCGTAAACACCAGAGTGTTCTTGTTACAAGAAAATCGAGTCGTGTCCGAGGCCACAGCCACAAATCAAGGCGTCTTCCAGTTTGAAGCTGTGAAGCCAGGCATTTACTCAGTTACGGCCGCCGGCAGCAGTGGTTTTGCGGCGATTGGATTTGAGGCGGTACGCGACGAAACGCCAGCCTCCGATAGCCAGCCTCGAGACGATGCGGACGCCTTGACGGTTCCAGGAGATGCTACGGAAAATACAGCGACGCCCGTTTTAGACGCGCTTGATTTCGCGGTCGTTGAAAGCCATCTCCAGGTGCGTGCCGCCGCACTTCAAGAAGAGCACAAGCAGTCCGAACCGGTGGTTGCCTCACAGGCCCCCACTTTGAAGCGGCCCGGGTCAAATGGCGCTGGTGCCTCGGCGAGAGGTGGACAGCTGCTTGAAGCTCTGCTCAAACATCCGCTGTGGACCGCTGGTGGTATCGGTCTTGGTGTGATGGCTGCGGTCGATACGACAAACCCACCACCCGCATCTCCCTCGGGCGAAGATTCCGGCATTACTCGCAGCGCCTTCTATTTCGGGGAAGAGCAACCCTGGCTGCGGCTGGAAGAAGAGTAAAGAAAACGCAGAATCACTTCCGGTTGCCCCGGCAACTAGCCGATTCTCTAACAGTTAACTGCGGAGAGTATTCTGGCGGCGGGCCAGTGTACCGTCTGGCTAACGCTCCAACTGCCCAATCTTGTCGATCCGGCGGCCGTGCCGTCCACCCTCAAACTCGGTCTTCAACCAAATTCCCACCAGGTCATCGACCAAACGCTCTCCCAGCAGGTCTCCTCCCAGGCACAGCACATTGACATCGTTGTGGCGCCGGCTCATCTCGGCCACAAATGCGTCCTGGCAGGTTGCGGCACGAACGCCGGAAAACTTGTTTGCGGAAATCGACATACCGATCCCCGTGCCACAAATCAAGATCCCACGCTCAACGTCGCCTGCGCTGACGCGTGAACTAACCGCCGACGCAATGTCGGGGTAATCGACACTATCAGCACTATTCGTGCCGAGATCGAACATCTCATGGCCAGCATCTTGCAGCATCTTTACCAGGCGGGCCTTGACCTGCCACCCCCGGTGATCGCTACCAATCGCAATCCGCATTACTAATCTCCGGACAAGTCACCAGGGAGCAGTTGCTCAAGGTCTAAACTACGAACTTGAATTTCTAAATGACCGTCGATCTGATCGGCACAACGGCGATACAGCTCGAGCGGGCCACCGATGGGATCTGAAATCTCCGTTCCATCCTGAGCCAATAGACATACCCGGTCGACCAGCTCAGGCCACTGTGCAATCAGTGCATCACGGTGCCCCCGCGTCATCGCAAGAATCAAATCAGCAAACCGAACAAGGCGCTCTGTTACGGGCTGACTGGCATGACTCGACAAATCAATTCCTCGACTCGCCAAGACATCGACGGCCTCCAGGCTGGCAGGTGAATCCGCTAATGCCGCGATTCCCGCCGAGAATACCATGACACCGCGCGACTCCAGACTCTCGGGCTGACAATCCAATTCGGCAGCCAACCGCTGACGCATCAGACACTCCGCCATCGGACTACGACAAGTATTCCCGGTGCAAACCATGAGCACCATAAAACTACAGTACTTCTGAAAAGCCTGCGCACCAATCACGCCTTCCCGCACACTACGGACGCCCTCCGCTCCCAGCTGTACGACCGTTGCCTCCTGTCCATAATGGCAATCGCCATCGTCCAGAACCATATCTACGTCGTCTCCGAGTCCCTCGAGCGCAGCGGTCGCTTCCAGCGGAGCTGGCTCACCGCCGCGATTGGCACTGGAAAGCACCAATGGCCCAGCCGACAACCTGAGAATCTCCCGCACAATTTCGTGATCTGGCACTCGCAAGCCGATAGATCCCGCGGACATCAAGGCCTGCTGGACGGTGCTTGAAAACTGCGTCGCCAGGCTATCCGATCCGGGATTGTCAAAGACAAGCGTGAGCGGACCAGGCCAACATCTACGGGCCAACCGCCGGCCCAGCTGCGACATATGGGGGACATAGTCCAATGCGGCATCAGCATTCCCGATGGCCAGGGTGGGAGGTTCGTTACTCGCGCGACCTTTGACCTCTAGAAGGCGTTCTACCGCCTGTGGACACAACGAACTAGCCGCCACACCGTAAACTGTCTCTGTTGGCAACACGACAAGCTTGCCTTCGGCAAGCATCTGGACAGCTCGATGCACAACGTCGCGACGGTCGTCCGAACGTGTAAGATCAACATGGATCACAGACATTCGGCGTTACCTGGTGAAAGCGAAAAAATGGCCACATCGGAGCTCTACGCAACTAGACGTACCGTGGACCGGCATGTTTGAATAGTCAAACCTTGTTTGTACTGGTGCGAATACTGAAGGGTCAAGTAGCGGCGGAAGCCAGGTCGCCGATGAAATCCCCCGCAAATCGAAGTGTCCGTTCAAGAACTGGCCCGCCGGCCCACACCGGTGTCTCAACAATCGGGCTCTTTCCTCCATGCAATTAGACGCCCAATCACGAAAAAACGCCCAAAGTCGCCGACGTGTACTGCGACTCGCCGCTGTCGGCGGGATCGCATTTGCCAGCAGTTGCCAGCGTCCATCTGCCTCCACTGGCGCGCTCGAAAAAGTGTGGGGGCGACGTGGGATTGTCGACGGAGAATTCCAGAAACCACGAGCGATTGCTATCGACCAGGACGACCTGCTCTACATCGTGGATATGACAGGACGCATCCAGGTCTTCGACGTCGAGGGCATCCATCAACGGACATGGCGAACACCCTCGATCAAATTCGGCAAACCATGTGGCCTGTCGTTTGACCGAGAGGGCAACTTGATGGTTGCTGACACACACTATTACCAGATCCTTTTCTACAACCGCGCTGGAAAGTTGCTGCGCAACAGAACCATCGGAGGAAAGCACGGAGATGCGATTGGTGAGTTCAGTTTCGTCACTGATGCAGCTCAGGATTCTCAAGGAAATTATTACGTCGCGCAATACCACGAACACGATCGCATTCAAAAATTCTCCCCAGACGGTAAATTCCAGTTGCGTTGGGGCAAATTAGGTGAAGGGCCGGCGGAATTTAATCGTCCCCAGAATCTAGTGATGGACGAAAGCGACCGTCTGTGGGTCGCCGACTCATGCAATCATCGCGTACAAGTTTTTGACACCCGAGCCACGACACCAGAACTGGTCAGCACATGGGGTACGGCAGGAACCGGTCCCGGCGAGTTGAAATACCCGTATGACATCGTTCTCGATAGTAAAGGGCATGTGTACTTGTGCGAGTTCGGCAACCATCGTGTACAAAAATTCACACTGGACGGCAAATGGCTGGCGGCCTGGGGCCAACCTGGCCGCAGAGAAGGAGAACTGCATAACCCGTGGGGCTGTGCACGCGATAGTAGCGGTCGCCTGCACGTGCTGGATTCGATGAACCACCGAGTCCAGCGTATTGCTTTGTGATCCTGGTTGTGTGGGCAATGCCCAGCGCCGCGACGTCAGAAACCTTTAACAGCGTGGGAATCCAGCGCACAGATCGGTAGAATGCATACGGCCCAGAACTGTGGCTTGCAAAATCGGCGTGGCCGCGCCCCTTGCGCTGCGGATCCCCAAGAAGCAGACTTATGGATCGTCTAGGACTTTCTTTCGACCACCCCGGCTACTTGTCGCTACTGCTGTTCTTGCCAGTCATGTGGTATTTCAGCTTCCGTTCTTTGGCAGCTCTAGGTAACGCCCGCCGGATACTGGCAATCCTGCTCCGATCGATCGTGTTTACGGTGTTCGTACTTGCCTTGGCAAATGTGCAATTCTTGCGCACCAGTGACCGAATGGCGGTAATCTACCTGCTCGATCAATCCGAGAGCATCCCCGCTGCAAAACGACAGTGGATGCTGAATTATGTTGTCCAGGACGTCAAAGAACACCGACGGCCTGGCCGCAATGATCTCGCTGGTGTAATCGTATTTGGCCGCGACGCATTGATCGAAGTCCCTCCGTTTGACGACGATATTCCGAACGTGGGCAGAATCGAAGCCCAACTGGGCAATACCGATGCCACCAATCTTGAAAGCGCGCTGCAACTCGCACAGGCGAGTTTTCCCGAGGGCTCAGTAAAACGCATTGTGATTGTCACTGATGGCAACGAGAACATTGGTAACGCTCGCTCCGTTGCCCCACAACTTGCGCGCAACGGAATCGGAATCGACGTTGTCCCAGTAACCCTCAATGCGCGTGCTGAAATTGTCGTCGAAAAAGTTTCCATACCGGCAGACATCCGAATCGGCCAGCCATCCAACATCAATATCGTTCTGCAAAATTACTCCGAGACACTGACCATCCCAGGTAAGGTGCGCATTACGCAGCACTTGGGCCCCAACGAAACACTCATCGTTCCCGAAACCGCGGTCGCACTGCCGCCAGGTAAAACGGTGCTACGTTTCCCCCATGCTATTGACGCACCGGCACCCTACCGCTTCCGAGCCACATTTACTGCTGACAATCCCGCGGATGATCACCTGTCACAAAACAACACCGCCTCCGCGTTTACTCACGTGCAAGGCAAAGGTCGGATCTTGCTTATTGAGAATTTTGAAAATCCAGGAGAGTTCGATTTTCTCGTGCAGCGATTGCGTGAAAACAAAATCGAAACAGACATTATGCCGAGCAATCAGCTATTCACTAGCCTTTCCGAATTGCAGGCATACGATTCGGTCATTCTGGCCAATGTTCCCCGCGCAAGTGCCGTAGACGGAGATGAAATTGACTCCAACCAGGTAGCTGCCTTCAGTGACGATCAAATACGCATGCTAGTACGCAACACGGAGCAATTTGGCAGCGGCCTTGTGATGCTTGGCGGGGCCAACAGCTTTGGAGCGGGAGGCTGGGCCAACACGGAACTCGAAAAAGCAATGCCTGTCGATTTCACGATCAAGAATGCAAAAGTGCAGGCGGTCGGGGCACTGGTTTGCCTGATGCATGCGTCCGAAATGGCCCAAGGAAATCATTGGCAAAAAGTAGTTGCTCGGGAAGCCATCAAAGCTCTCGGCCCGATGGATTATTGCGGCCTGATTCACTGGGACTTTGGCGGAGACGAATGGCTCTGGAACGAACGCGGCAATGGAATCCTCCGAGTCAACCGGCGCCGACGCAAGATGCTGTCCCAACTCAATGGCATGTCGCCCGGAGATATGCCAGCATTCGACCCCGCGATGCAAATGGCGTTAACCGGATTCAATAAAGTGCAAGCCTCGATGAAATTAATGATCATTATTAGCGATGGCGACCCGCAACCTCCCAGGCCGGGCACGATCAACAAGTTCAAGCAGGCTGGCATCAAGATCTCAACCGTTGCCGTCGGAACTCATGGTCCCGCTGGCAGTGTACCGCTACGAAGAATTGCAGCTCAAACCGGTGGAAAATATTACAAAGCCACCAATCCAAAAGCACTACCGCGGATCTACCAGCGAGAAGTGCGACGCATCGCGCGTCCATTGATTTTCGAACCACCTGGCGGTGTCACACCGCAACCCGCCGCGGGAACTCGCCATGAGATCCTGCAGGGTATCGACACGAGCACAATTCCCCCAATCGAAGGGTTCATGTTAACGACAATCAAAGAGAACCCACTTGTGGAAGTCGCATTGACTTCGCCACGCCCGCAACCAAAGAACGGGACCATTCTTGCAGCCTGGACCTACAAGGCAGGACGCACAGTAGCCTTTACAACGGATGCCGGAAAGAAGTGGACCAGTAGCTGGACCGACTGGAACAACTACGACAAGCTGTTTACGCAAATGGTCCGCTGGTCAATGCGACCTGTGAATGAAGACCATCATTACAGCGTGGCAACCGATATCAAAGATGGTCGTGTACGCGTCGCAGTTACTGCCTTCGACAACGACTCCGGCGAATTTATTAACGGCAGAAACATGGTTGTCCGCACAGTGTCTCCGGACCTGGCGTCGAGTGAAATCAAGATGCGGCAGATTGCCCCGGGACGCTACGTCGCGGAATTCCCTGCACCGCAGGCCGGAAGTTATCATCTGGCCGTAACACCTCGCCCTGGAGATGGAGTGCTATTATCAGGAATCGACGTACCCTATTCATCCGAATATCGCGAACGCGAAACCAATCGTGCTCTACTCGGCGCACTGGCAAGCACGAAACCCAACAGCGGACAAGCTGGCAAAATCATCGACGGCAGTTTCAATAAGAAAGGAATTCGCGAGCTACTGAACACGGACACCTACCGCTCCACCCTCGCACCCGCAGTCCGCAGCCAGGACGCCTGGTTCCTGTTCGTGTTTCTCGGCGCAAGCGTGTTTCTCGTCGATGTATTCGTCCGCCGCGTCGCGGTCGGACGTGATTGGATTGCCCCCACCCTGTTGTTCATTCGGCAAAAACTCTTGCGTAACGTGCGTGAAGCGAGCGTCGATGCGACCATCGAGCGTTTGCGCAACCGCAAGGAAAAGCTCCAGTCCGAGATCGACCTGCGACGTGCGGCAACCCGATTTGAACCGGCGTCTGATACCGAGCCAGACCTCCCTGATGACGCCCCGGATCTGGATTCTTTGCGCAAGCCGGCTACCAAGCGCCGGCCCGAGGCACACCAACCGTCATCCTCAGCAGGGGGCGTGACGACAGCCGAGCAGACGAATGACATGGACTACACCGCCCGGTTGCTGGCAGCCAAGAAACACGCCTGGAAAAACAAACCACCCGAATAAGCAGACATCTCGGCGCACCCATTCTTCCCGGCCAAAACGCTATACTCAGACTTTCGTTGTCGCGAAACCCTTGCACTCCCAGAAACAATGCCCTTTCCATTTAACGAGGTAAGACGATGAGCGTTGCTGACACAATGCAGCAGCAAGCCGATGAGTTTCGCGCGCGTTACCAGGCGGTAAAAGACCAGATCTCGCGGGTCATAGTGGGACATGATGAAATTTTGCACGGCGTACTTACCTGCCTGTTTGTAGGCGGACACGTTCTGCTCGAAGGTGTACCCGGACTTGGAAAGACCCTGCTGGTGCGAAGCCTGGCGCAGGCTCTGGATCTGCAATTCAACCGCATTCAATTCACTCCAGACTTGATGCCCGCGGATATCCTGGGCACGAATATGGTTATGGAAACCGGCGACGGGCGACGGACATTTGAATTCCAGAAGGGCCCACTCTTTACCCAAATCTGCCTTGCTGATGAGATCAACCGCGCCACCCCGAAAACACAATCCGCGTTGCTGGAAACCATGCAGGAAGGCACTATCACGGTAGCCGGCCAGCAATTCCATGTAGAGCAACCGTTCTTTGTCATGGCAACGCAGAACCCGATCGAGCAAGAAGGCACCTACCCACTTCCCGAAGCACAAATCGATCGTTTTTTCTTTAAATTAGTCGTTGGCTACTCGGGGCGAGACGAACTAACGACAATCGTTGACCGCACTACCAGTGGCGAAAACCCGACTCCAGAAAAAGTAATGGAAGCCGAGGAAATCCTGCGTTGGCAGCAGCTGATTCGGACGGTAATTCTGGCCAAGCACGTTCAGGATTACATTGTCCGCCTGACGCTTGCGACGCACCCTGGAGGAGAATTTGGACTGCCAATCACGCAACAGTATTTGCGTTGGGGCAGCAGCCCTCGCGGAGCCCAGACGCTGGCGCTCGCAGCAAAGGCACGCGCCCTGCTGGACGGTCGTTTCAATGTCAGTTTTGAAGATGTAAGGCGCGTGTTCTTGCCAGCCATGCGTCATCGAGTCATCCTGAATTTCGAGGCACAAGCCGAGGGAATCGATCCGGACCAGGTGCTGCTTGAGCTGCTCGAGAAAGTACCCGAGAAGACGCCGGATCTGCCCATGGCAACGATCGCTGCGAAATGACAAGACAGGCATCTCTGAATGCGTTCCGCTGCCTGTGGGTGACTAAAGGCTGAACTTTTATTCGGAACCAATTGGTCATTTCCGCTAGGCGTGTTCAACAATCACATCAGGCACGTCCCACAGACCCTGTACCGCAACCCGCATCAATAACTCCCCTTCTCGCATCAGGACTCGCATGGCCACAAAGTACCACCAGGCGGCTTGTTTAGGCTGGGTGTTCAGCACCACCGAGTGTGGCATTGCCGCACTAAGTGCTACCGGAAAAGAGGCCTATGCGTCCGTAGAAATGCAAGGCCAGGCAACCTGGCATGAGTGGCCAACGCACTACCTCCAACACGTTCCGGAAATGATCGAAGCCGTCTTGAGAAAACTGCAACAACAAGGGTGGCGATTCGACCAGCCGGGCTTTCTCTCGCAATCCTGGCGACAACATGACCTTGCCCTGGTAGGCATGGACGATGACCCTCTCATCCCGGCTCCGAGTTGGCAATGCAATGGCGGCCAGCATGAAGCCCGCGTGCTTAACCGCGATGTCTCCAACTACGCGAAAACGGTGGGACGCATCGAACCTCGCTTTGTCGCGGCAAAACTACCGTGGGTCTTGGCACAAATGCCCGGATTGAAGAAAGAACTACAACGCGTCGTGCTCAGCGGTGACTGGGTAGCAGGAAAGCTGACCGGCAAGTGGCATTTGAGTGCCTCCGATGCGTTGTGCAACGGGCTGCTTTGTCAGTCAACCAGGCAATTGGCAACAACCGCATTACGGCAGGCCAATCGAAAACTCGGAGGTCGACTCAATCCCAAGTGGTTTCCCGATCCAATCGCCAGTCACGCGGTCGTCGGCCGTGTCCGCGCGAGCCGGCAAGCAACCTGGACCTCATTGACGCAAAAGTTAAAAGGGTGGCATGTCGTCGCCGCGTTGGGGGACAACCAGGCTACCGCGGCTGGCTGCGGTGCAACTGACTTGCAAACGCTGGTGGTTTCGCTAGGAACCAGTGGCACGATCAACCGTATTGTTCCAACATCGGCCCGCTTGCGAGGTAAAGCCGCAGCATTTGAATATTGGGATCACCGGCTGTTGTTGATGATGCTCGGCCATTGTGCATCCTGGTACAACCTGTTCTGCAACAATTACGCTGCAGGCCTCTCCCACAAGACACTTAACAACTTGGCAAAAACTGCTGATCTCAGCAAAATCCGCCGGGTCGCGTGCCCCCCCGATCAGGTACAAGCACACGACCCATTTGCATGGCCCGTCCTGGATCGACTGGCACAGCCAGAGCAGGTGGCCAGCGTCCAGGCCTCCATTGCTCGTGAAATGCTATTACGAGTGCAAGCAATGCACCGGGAAGTGAAAGGACCAGGCGCCGACTTGAAACGCGTTATTCTCACGGGCGGACTGAGCCAGGCCCCCTTGGTTCGCGCTGTACTCAGCTGTGGCGTGCAACAGCTACTACCCCAAGCAACGTTATGGCTCAATCAGCGTCCTGGCCCTCTCGCCGTGAAAACCGATGCGTTGGGAGCACTCTACAATGCGCTTGCCGCCGCAACTAAATCTACGGTTCCCGAGGTCATTGAAGAACAATCAAAACTCAAGAAATGCCGCCCCACCATGGCAGACCAGACTAACCAGATTAATGCGTTGCTAACGTCAGACAAGACCTGGTCTCTCGACTAACCTGCTGAACGCCAGAAACAGCACAGTACGCATACGAAGTAGCCCGCCACCGCACCTGATTTCCCCGCGGTCGTTTCAGCGTCATTCAGCCAAGTGCAGCGCGATTCACCACGTGTGCCGGCAATTCTCCCTGAAGGCGCAATTCTCCCTGAAGACACTGTGCAACATGCTCTGTCGCTCGGCGTCTCAACTCCGCGACCGACCGGCTCGATGCAAACGCAGCGTGTGGAGTAACAATCACACGGGCATGGTTGAATGGCGGCTGATTCAGATCGGGCGGCTCCGGATCCTGCACATCAAGAGCCGCCCCAGCGATTTCCTGCGTTTCAAGCGCTTTTGCCAGTGCATCGTGATCAACAAGTCCGCCACGCGATGTATTGATCAAGAACGCCGTGTTTTTCATGCGTTCTAACTGAGACTTGCCAATCAAGTGACGTGTTGCCTCGTACAACGGAACATGCAGAGAAATGAAGTCGCTCTCGTTCAGCAACATTTCCAGGTTCGTAAGACGGACGCCGGGCACTTCTGTTACGGAGCGTCGAACTCCGAGCACTCGAAGTCCGAGTGCTGCCGCTTTATTGGCTAGTCGACATCCACTGGATCCCAGACCAATAATCCCAAGCGTCTGGCCTTCGATCGTCTGCATCACAGGTGCTGCAGATAACTGATAGATGCCAGCCTTCGTTTGCTGGTGAAACCAGCCCACATTTCGAGCTAACGCAAACAACAATGCCAAAGCGTGCTCGGCAACTTCTGTAGCGCAATAATCGGGAACATTGGTCACCGGGATTCCGTGTTCACTACAACTCGCGACATCGATGTTGTCCAAACCAATTCCCATGCGAGAAACAACTCGACAACGTGGCGCTGCTTCGATGACTTGCCGTGGGATCCCTGCCCAGCACGTCATAATCGCATCCACATCAGATGCAAGTTCGCACAAGGTCGCCGGATCCGATTCAGACGCCACTACCAGCTCGGCGCCAATCTCCTCCAGCACAGCGCGTTCGATGTCCAGATCCGCCCACGCATAGTCAGTTATCAAAACGCGCCAGCTCGTTACCACGTGCACACCTCCGAACGGATCCCCAAAAGCTCAAACTCTATTTCAGTCTAGCGACTGACATGTTCGGCAACAGAGGGCAACTCTGACAACTGGGACCTTTGCAGCGACGACCGCAAAGGAAAACAAATCCACGTTTATGGCAGCGTAAACGCCGGAATTCGGGCAATGAGGTTCGTAGTTCGCGCCAAATGGGCTACAATAGATTGGTCTGAATGGCTTGATGTCGCCCCGCCCGTTTCCAACCCGAAACGGGCGTCGAACACGTACCTTCGGCGAACATAACCAGCACCTGGATCAACCTTCCAGCGAGGCATCAGTGGGTATCGATTTTATAAAGGCATTCACCGTGTATTCGCAGCGAACAAACTCGTTCGCCCACCAATTACACGGAGGTCGAGCCGCATCCGTTTTCGTGGCAGCCGCAGGGCTTGCGATCTTGCTCTACACCAGCGGATCCGCGTTTGCTGAACAGTCGCACCTGGATGTAGTACCTGCCGAAGTCCGTTTGTTCCCGGACGATTCCCAACAACTACTGGTTCGAGAAGCGAGCGAGTATCAACAGGACGTTATTGAACAAGTAACGCTTCAATCCCGAGACCCTGAGATTGCCACGGTCACTGACCAAGGCACCGTGCGTGCCCGACGCCCCGGCCAGACGGTCATTCAAATCCACTGGAATCGTCAAACGACTGAAGTACCTGTAATTGTCGGCGCCAGCGAGCAACGGCCGCCATTACGATTTTCCAGCGACATCGTTCCAGTCTTGACGAAACTCGGGTGTAACAGTGGAGGCTGCCACGGCAAGGCAACGGGACAGGGGCAGTTCAAATTGTCACTACTCGGCTTTGATCCAAATCTGGATTATCTGGCACTGGTCAAGCAAGCACGTGGCCGGCGTTTGTTTCCCAGCGCACCAGAGCGAAGCTTGCTGCTGCTCAAAGCGACGGCTCAAATGCCACACGGCGGAGGCCGCCGCCTGAACGTTCTCGATGACGACTATCGCATCCTCAAACAGTGGGTTGCAACTGGCGCCACTGGCCCTGACACAGCAGGAGCCGTTTTAGAGCGTATCGAGGTCACTCCTCAGCGTCAGACTTTAAAACCTGAATCGAGACATCAATTGCTGGTCACTGCCTTCTATTCCAATGGTGAGTCACAAGATGTCACCCGCCGCACGCTCTACCAGTCCAATCAGCTAGAGTTGGCAAGCGTGAGCAAGTCCGGACGTATCGAAACCACATCCCAACGCGGCTTGTTTTCGGTGATGGCTCGTTTCGGAGGCAAAATTGCGACATTCCACGCTGCGGTGCCCTACGCGAATGACACTGAGCAGCAGCAGCAAATCGAAAACCGCCTGGCGACTCTGGAAGTAACGACGCAAGATAACCGCTTTGATCAGCTGCTGATTCAACAATGGCGACAATTGGGGATCTTCCCTTCTGCAGAAACGGCGGATCACAAGTTCATCCGTCGTGCCACAATCGACATCTGCGGCACGTTGCCCACTCGTGAGGAAATCGAAGCGTATAGCAATGATGCAAGCGAAGACAAACGCGAGCGATTAATCAATCGCCTTCTGGAACGTCCAGAATACGCCAACTACTTCGCCTTGAAATGGGCTGATATCCTGCAAAACCGTGGCTCCGGTTATTCCACTAGCAAACAACGCACAGGCACCTCGCTGTTTTCACGCTGGATTCGTGACAGTATTGGAGAGAACAAGCCCTACGATCAGTTTGTCACCGAGATCATTACTGGAAGTGGCAGCCAACTCGAAAATCCACCGACGATCTGGCACCGACATGTGCGTACGCTACCTGATTATGTTGAATCAGTGGCACAGGCTTTCCTGGGTGTCAGGATTCAGTGCGCCCAATGCCACCACCACCCTTTTGAACGCTGGAGCCAGGCAGACTATTACGGACTCGCAGCAGTTTTCTCACGAGTCGGTCGAAAAGGCGGCTTTGCCGATGCGGAAGTCCCTACAAACGAAACCATTTTCCTACGGGATACCGGGACGGTCCTGCATCCAAGAACGCAACAACCGATCCCACCGCGAGCTCTTGGCGGCCCCGATTTTTCACTCGATCGATATGACGACCCACGTATTCACCTCGCCCAGTGGATGACAAAACGGGACAACCCATTCCTGGCACGCACCATGGTCAACCGATTGTGGGCGCACTTCCTGGGACGCGGAATCATTCACCCCATCGATGACGCCCGCAGTACAAATCCTCCAAGCAATCCTGCACTCCTGGAAGCTTTGAGCCAGGATTTTGTGGAACATGGCTACGACATCAAACACACCATTGGAGTCATCTGCAATTCGCTTGCCTACCGGCTCGAGTCAGCACCGCACGACCTCAACAAGCATGACCGGCAAACATTTGCGCGATTCTACCCTCGACGCCTGACCGCCGAGGTCCTGCTTGACGCCATCAGCCAGGTATTGGCGGTACCCACTGAATTCAACGGTGGCCCAGGCAAGTTTCCTGCAGGGACCAGGGCGATCGAGTTGCCTGACGAAAATGTACCCGTTCATTTCCTGGATGTATTTGGCCGCCCCGCCCGAGATTCAGCATGCGAGTGCGAGAGAGTCGATTCACCTGCACTTTCGCAAGCACTTGAATTAGTCAATTCAGAGTTACTGCAAAGCAAACTTTCCGCCAAGGAAGGTTACGTAACAAAACTGGCAGCGCAGGAATCAGCAACAAAACAGAAAATCGCCGACGTGTTCCTGCGAACGTTCGGCCGCAACCCCCAATCGAGTGAACTCAACACAGCAATTGAATTCCTGAAAGACGCTGATCCGATAGAAGGATATCGGTCGTTGATATGGGCTTTATTGGCAACCAATGAGTTCATGTTCAACCACTAACGTTTTTGTTCGGTCTAAATCAAACCGTGCTCCAGATTCTACCGCCAAACCCTTGAGGAGTTGTTCATGCTCTCGCTGACGGGAAGCGCATATAAAAACTGCGATGGGTTTACACGACGAAATTTCCTGCAAGTCGGGGCCCCCTTGTTAGGCCTTGGGCTGTCGGACATTTTACGATCGGAATCGGAAGCAAAAAACGGCGATACTCCCGTTAATCGAAAGTCACTAATCGTGTTCTGGACTCATGGCGGCATGAGCCAACAGGACACATATGACATGAAGCCGGATTCCCCTCCCGAATACCGAGGGATGTACCAGCCAATCCAAACGACGCAATCCGGTGTCATCGTCTCGGAACGTTTTCCGATGCAGGCCAAGGTGATGGATTTGCTTGCGCAAGTTCGTTCGGTCCATCATGAAAATGGCATACACGCGCCATCTGCGCATTGGATGCAAACTGGCTTTTTCGGTCCGACGCTGGCTCGCATTGCCGCGCAGAGGCCTTCCTTTGGTTCCGTTGTGTCTCGCGCCATGGGCCCTTGGCAACGTCAGATGCCCGCCTATGTTACCGTCCCAAAATCGGAGGCATTTGGTTACCAGGGTTCCGTTTACCTGGGAAAGTCACATAACCCATTCGAAGTTGGCGGGAACCCAAATGCCAAGGATTTCAAGGTACCCAACTTGTCGTTGCCGGGAGGGCTTACCGTAAAGAACGTCCAGTCACGCAGATTTCTGCTGGGCAAGTTTGACACACTGAGACGCGACATTGACACCACTGAAGTCATGGATGGCCTGGACACCTTCAAGGCCAGGGCAATGGAGATGATCGCAGGCGAACGTGTCCGCAAAGCATTCGATATCAGCCAGGAAGACCCCAAGCTACGTGATCGGTATGGCAGGCACCAATATGGACAAAGCGCGCTCCTGGCCAGAAGGCTCGTCGAAGCGGGTACGCGATGCGTAACAATCAATACGGGATACTGGGATCACCACGACGAGATTGAAAAAGGCCTGGAAGAACACTTGCCTCCGCTGGATCGTGCCATCTGGGCCCTTGTCGACGACCTGAAACAACGAGGTATGCTGGACGACGTCGTCATTTACTGCTCGGGAGAATTCGGCCGAACTCCGTTAATGAACGGCCATGCAGGCCGTGATCATTGGTCAAATTGCTTTACTGTCATGCTTGCCGGTGGAGGAATTCAGGGCGGCCGTGTCGTCGGTGCCAGTGAAAAGCACGGAGGCGGTGTCAAAGAACGCCTGGCGACACCGCTAGATGTCATCGCGACCATTTACCATGCTCTGGGAATACCGCTCGACACCCACTACGAAGACTCAACCGGGCGCCCCGTAAGCATCGTTGATGCGGGGCGGCCAATCCTGGAGTTGATGTAAAGGCAACCCCGAACTCCTGGGTTTGGCAATCTATTGGGACGTGTTATCACCGCGAAAGTAATTCGCACTGGTAGCCATTGGGGCCTGGAAAATTCGACTCGTAAACGGTAAGTTTTGTGGCTGTAATCACGTGTTAGGCGTGACTCATTTTTGTAACACCACTGATGTAAGGAAGTTCGAACCATGTCAGGCCCGATTGTTCGTTCCGGCCCCAGCAAAGAATTCACCAATAACTGGGACGGTATCTTTGGTGGAAAGAAAAGCAAGACAAAGGCTACCGCGAAGAAGAAAACCGCCAAGAAGAAAACCGCCAAGAAGAAACGCGGGTCCTGAAAGCGTTACGGCAAGGCTACCCAACCAGTTCGCCTCGACAGCCACTGAAAACGGCTTGTCGATAATTCAACTCGGTTGGTTATTCCTCTATTTCCAGAAGCTTGAACGCTTCCAACACCTTGCTACGATGACGACCACCAAAAACTAGTACCATCAATTGGGTCATGATTTCGCGTTGGTCCGTAGTAAGGAAGGCTTCCCCCCCGCCCGCTGCAGCAATCTCCACAAAAGCCGGCATTTTTCTGCGTGCTCGGCAAGTCACGGTGCTTACCAGGCCATTGTACTGATCACGAAAATCAGTCGCCAAGCTGACGCAAAGCTGTTGGTTTCTTTGGTGTGGCGGCGCATCTCCAAAAAGCAAGATCACCTTGCGAGATCGCCGGCGAAACGAATTGTTGGAGAGCGACCACTCAAGTCCGCTGTGCACCGCTTCCGGATTGTCACCGCCACCACCTGGATAAACGTCACTCAAGAATTCTTCTACTACCTGGAGATTATTGGTAAGAGGCAAGCCTCTCACCAGATACTCCTCCCCTTCGTCTCGGTACGTACAGATCCCCAACCGAGTTTTGGGAACCAACTGAAACAGAGTCGTCCCTAATTTCCGTATCTGCCGTTTCACAGCACGAATTTCCCCGCCCATACTACCGGTGCTATCAAACGCAATGATGATATCCAGTCCGTTACGCTGAAGATTTTTCAGAAACCCGTCCCAATTACCACCGGACATCGAACCGCCCCCGCCAAGCGTCAGTGCCCCCTGACTGAACGACGCCGCGTTACCTGTCGTCGAAGGAGAGCTGATCGCCACCACTTCATCACTCGGAGCATCGGTTGTTGGTGCCGGTGCGATGTCGAGCGTCACCTCAAGTTCTTCGGGCTCGCTGACCTCAGGATCTTCCTGCACAAGTTCATCGTCCTGTCCTTGGCTGAGCTCTTCCGATGGCATCACACCAATCAGCACTTCCTCGGGGGGGCCCAGGCCCTGGTCACCATCACACCTGACGAAAATCAGGCTCAGCACCAATGCCGCGTGGAACGCTACCGATGCGAGACTCGACACTGAATATTTCCACCATTGCCTGGGCTCGACGACAGCTTCCTGGCCTTCCTCCAGATCCTCTGCTGAAGGCAGACGAACTGTCGCCCGGCAATGCGGACAAAACCCTTCACGGCCAAGCTGTTCGGCCGTGATCGTGAATGATCTGGCACATTGGGTACAAGAGAGTCTCATCACAAACGCATCTGCAAGGGTGCACTGGCTAACTGCTACTGTTCATTCTTGAAATTCACCGATCGTCTGTCAAGAATTCTCGCTCCAAAACACAACATACGGTGCCCCCAATTACACTTCCAAAGAGCTACACAACGTTCCTGGCCCAAGGAAAAACACGCTTGCATGAAGCCAGACGCACAAGTTTCCCTCAAACCAATGTCTGCTCTACAATTGTGGTCTGGCAAACGCCGGCCAGACACCTGTATCCCACTACGAGGCTCGGCATGTGGAACCGCTGCTTGATTTTGCTCGTCCTTTCGTTGCTCAATAGCCTGCTGTCCCGGGGCTGGCAAGCACACGCTGCAGAACGGATTGACTTTCGCACGCAAGTCGCGCCCATTCTGCAACAACACTGCCTGCGCTGCCACTCTGACGGAAAATCCAGTGGTGAACTCTCGCTCACGAATGGCATGAGTCTAGTCGAACAAGATTTGGTCTCGCCAGGCAAGCCAGACCAGAGCCGCCTGATCGAAGTCCTCACTCCGGCAACCGTTGGCAAACGCGCCCAGATGCCAAAAGAAGGACCGTCTCTGACTGCCAAAGAAATTGACATACTACGCGATTGGATACGTGACGGTGCTCTCTGGCCTGCGAATTTTGAAATCCAATCGCCGGCTTCTGCGAGCAAATCGTGGTGGTCGTTACAGCCGCTCGCCAGCCCCACACCGCCAGCCCCGTTGCGAGCGATACCCAACTGGCCCGCCTCACCAGTCGATCAGTTTGTCTTGCGGCGATTACAAGAAAACGATCTGGCTCCAGCGTCTGAAGCAGACCGCCGTGCACTTATTCGCCGAGTTACTTTTGATTTGACGGGCTTGCCTCCAACACCAGCAGACGTTAATTCGTTTGTCGTCGACCACAGCCCCACTGCTTATGAAAGACTGATTGATCGCCTACTCGCTTCGCCGCAATATGGTGAGCGGTGGGGCAGGCATTGGTTGGATGTAATGCGATTTGGCGAAAGCAACGGCTACGAACAAAATCACGTCCGTGACAATGCCTGGCCGTTTCGCGACTATGTCATTCAATCCTTCAATGAAGATAAGCCTTTTGATCGCTTTGTTCTGGAACAGCTCGCTGGTGATATTGTGGGGCAGGGCGATCCCCAGATAGAAGTCGCTACGGGATTTCTGGTTGCCGGATCGTTCGACTCGGTAGGGAACGGCAACCCCATCGCCCGGCGTTTAATTCGCGCCAATACCCTGGACGATGTGATTGCTGCAACAGGCTCCTCTTTTCTGGGGCTCACAATCAACTGTTGTCGCTGTCACGACCACAAATTCGACCCGCTTGCTCAACTCGACTACTACCGAGTCCGCGCTGCTTTTGAAGGACTGCAGCAGACCGCTCGGACGCTCACTACCACAGCACAAAAACAACGTCACGATGCGCTGCGCGAACCATTACTCCAGCAGCTCTCCAACGTCGAAGCTCAGATTACCGACCTCCGCCGTACGGTGGACAACCGAGTGAACGAGGAACGCACAACACTCATTCAGAAGCTATTTCCACGCCCTCGCGTCAGCAAATATGAAACGACAGAAACCTTTGCTCCCGTGGAAGCCAGATTCTTCCGTTTCACGATCCTGCGCTCCACAGGAGCCACAGGAAAAAGTGCTGTCTCACTTGACGAGTTTGAAATTTTCTCCGCGAAAGATCCAACCCATAACCTGGCTTTGGCAACAAGGGGCGCTAAAGCCAGTGTGCGTAGTATGCGTTACTCGAATGATGACCCACTCGCGTATGGTGCCCATCATTTGAACGATGGACGGTTCGACGCTGTCTGGATATCTGGTGAACCCGGCGGCCAGCTGACAATTGAGTTCCCGCAAGCCGTAACCATTGCTAGTGCCACCTGGTCAGCGGATCGTATCCGCGCGTACGCACCCAACCGCAGCGGCGCATTTCCCGATGAATATGTGCTGGAAACGTCTCGTGATGGAAAACAATGGACTGCCATCGCTGGCCATGCTGGCAGGCAGCCGTACGACGAATCCCGCTTGAATGAGCAGCTGTTCCTCAAAGCCTTGCAACCTGAAGAACAAGAAAACCACAAAACACTACTTGAACTGCGCCAATCTGTTCGCCGGAAATTGTCTGCTATCAAGCCTTTGCCTACTGCGTGGATCGGCACTTTCTCAGAACCCGAAGAACCGACCTATTTGATGAAAGGTGGCGATCCTGAGAAGAAAGGCCCGGATGTGGCGCCTGCCAGTTTAAGTGTTCTGGATCAGGTCGTTCCCAGCTATCAACTTGCAGACGATGCACCCGAAGCAAGTCGCCGCCAGAAACTCGCTCAGTGGATTACGCACGCGGAAAACCCACTGACACCACGTGTCCTTGCCAACCGCATCTGGCATTACCATTTTGGGCGGGGAATCGTCGCAACACCAAGCGATCTGGGCTACAACGGCGGCCGTCCGTCACATCCGCAATTACTGGATTGGCTGGCCCAGCAGGTTCACCTGCGGCAGTGGCGTTGGAAACCGATCCACCGACTGATCCTGACTTCAGAGACCTACCGTCAGGCAAGCACCTTTCAGGCCGATTCGGCTCAAGTCGATGCAGACGCCCGCCTGCTCTGGCGTTTTCCACCCCGCCGCCTTACCGCCGAAGCAATTCGTGATTCAATCCTGGAAGTTGCCGGCAGGCTAGAACACAAAATGGGCGGCGCCGGATTTCGCCTGTATGAGTACACCGTAGACAATGTCGCCACCTATTATCCACGTAATGACGTGGGACAAGAAACCTACCGCCGGGCGGTTTATCATCAGAACGCGCGAGCTGTCAAAGTCGACCTGTTAGGCGAGTATGACCTCCCCGAATGCGCTTTGCCTGCGCCACAACGCAATATAACGATCTCGCCGTTACAGGCTCTGACTCTGCAGAACCACAGTTTCATGATCGATATGGCCCGCAGCTTCGCCCATCGACTTGTGCTAGAAACTGGCACGGACAATATCGAACAGCAGGTTACTCGAGCCTATCAACTGGCATTTGCACGAGACCCAATTGCCGAAGAAGCCGCGGCAGCGCACCGCCTGATTCAGGACTTTGGCCTGGTCGTTTTCTGCCGCGCACTCTACAACGCCAACGAGTTTATTTATGTCCATTGATCGCACAACAGACAGACGGGCCTGGTTCGGTAATCTGGCGACGGGGCTCGCAGGAATTTCCCTGACAAAGCTGACGAGCCAAGGCGCCGAGACCAAGGTCTCCGAGAACACCCATTTCTTGCCTCGCGCAAAACGCGTGCTGCAGATTTTCTGCCCTGGTGGTGCATCACACGTCGATCTCTGGGACTACAAACCCGAGTTGGAACGCCGGGATGGACAATATCTTCCCGAGGGAGCATTCCTCTCATTCATGGGGAAAAACGGCCCCCTGATGAAAAGCCCCTGGAAATTTCGACAGCGAGGAGAAGCGGGAAGCTGGGTGTCCGAACTGCTACCACACGTCGGATCCCATATCGACGACATGGCGTTCATACACTCGATGACTTCCAAATCCAACACACATGGACCTGGCTGCCAGTTCATGAACACCGGGTTTACTGCTGACGGATTTCCCGCCAATGGAGCCTGGGCGAGTTATGCCCTGGGGAGTGAAAATGATAACCTTCCCAGCTATGTCGCAATCACAGACGTTCGCGGCGAGCCGCCGTCTGGCGCTGCAAACTGGGGCTCTGGTTTTCTACCGGCAGAGCATCAGGGTATTTCACTCAACGCAGATCGTCCGATTCGAAATCTAGCATCTCCTGCGGGAATCAGTCCCCAGGCAGAGCAAGCATCCAGACAATTCCTTGATCTGCTGAATCAACGGCACCGTAAAGAAAATCCCGGCAACTCACAATTACAGGCCCGGATTGCTGCATATCAGTTGGCGGCGAGAATGCAGCTGTCTGCTCCGGAAGCAGGGAACCTTGCCCAGGAAACACGTGCAACCCACAACATGTATGGCACTGCTGATAGCAATCGATTCAAAGCGGCTTACGCACGCAATTGTTTGCTCGCCAGAAGATTCCTCGAACGGGGAGTCCGCTTCGTCACCGTCTATTGCGCTTCACGCGCATCAGGCGTCGACGGGTTAATGAACTGGGATGCCCACAAGAAACTAAAAGCCGATTACGAACGCCACTGCCCCATTTTTGATCAGCCTACAGCAGCGTTGCTGACCGATTTGAAACGGTCCGGATTATTGAATGAGACACTTGTACTTTGGACAAGTGAATTTGGCCGCATGCCTACCCGCCAGGAAGGCACAGCCGGACGGGACCATAATCCTGATGGTTTTACCACCTGGATGATGGGCGCAGGTGTGAAAGGCGGTGTCCATTATGGTGCCACCGATCCGTTAGGCCGCAGGTCGGTAGAAAACATTGCGACCGTTTACGATTTCTATGCAACCGTACTGCACCTCCTGGGACTCGACTTCCAACAACTGGGATACTATCACAACGGAATTGAACGCCGCTTGACTGATGTCCACGGGCACGTCATCCCAGAAATACTTAGCTGACACAAACCGGCTATTGGTTTTTGATGCAATTTCCCAGTGTGCCACCAGACACGTTTCATTTCAGCTTGTCACCCCAGCAAGGCGAGCGCGCCTGCAACAATCTAACTTAGCAATCGCGGCCCCCTGGCTGCAGATGCTTTGAAAACAACCTATGGGACTGCAAAACTCTAACGAAGCCATTTGTTTAACGCTCGGACCGGAAGGACCGCTCACTCATGCCAGACACACTGTCCTTGGACGATTTTTCGTTAGAAATCACTCCCCCAGGTACTTGCTGGAAGGGCTGGATTCATATCGGCGAACTGCCAGCGGGAGAGCCAGTACGCTGGCCCGTGGTGCTGCATCGCGGCCAACAACCCGGCAAAGTGCTGCTGGCTAATGCCGGAACACATGGCGATGAATATGAAGGAATCGCCGCCTTGCATAAAGTTGCCCGGCAACTCGACCCCAAGGCGATGAGCGGAACGCTACTGTCCATCCCCATCCTCAGCCCACCGGCAGTGTCCGGTGGGCACCGCAATGGGATCTGGGACAATCGAAACCTCGCTCGCACCTTCCCTGGCGATGCAGGTGGGCTGTTTACCGAACGCATCGCACACCACTTTGCAACGCGCATACTACCTTTGGCAGACCTTTACATCGATCTTCACGCGGCAGGCACCGGCGTTGGTATCGAGACGTTTATTGGTTGCCGCGTCGATGAAGAAAGTGATCTAGTCGACACACAAAGACGTGCCTCGATTGCTTCCGGGATGGAGATTATCTGGAATACCGGAGGGCTTCCTGGCAGAACCCTCTCGGCCGCCTGGGACGCAGGCGTCCCAGCCCTGTACACCGAGTCCCCCGGTAATCGCACATGTGCTCCGGATGAAGTCGACATCATCGTCACTGCGATAATGAATCTGTTGCGTTTTCTGGAAATCCTTCCGGGCTCCTACCCCACCGAGCGTCCCGCCTTCTACTTCGAAGATTCACGTCCAGCTGCAGGCCACATGCAAGACCACCATCGCTCTGATGTTGGCGGCTTGTTTATCCCGGAGGTAAAACTCTGGGAACGCGTAGAAGATGGACAATGCCTTGGAAAGGTCTACGATCCGCTCGGCAATGTATTGCAAGTGATCTCGGCAAATCTGAGTGGACGCGTACTGACTTTGCGGATCTGCCCGCGCGTTATGCCCGGTGAATTCACCACGGTTGTAGTCCCCTTCGCCGAATAGACCTGTGGCCACAAGGTGATTGCCAGAAAGGCAGCAAGTCCGTATTGCGTCGGGCACTGGAGACATGAACGCGGTCACGTTTTCCCGTATACGGCACACGCGAACGAAACAATACAGCACCAGCGATCACGTTAACGCGTGAGATAAGGCGGACAAAGAAATAACGCTGCAGAAGTAATCGCTGGCGCAGCGGCCGCAAAATCGTCAGCAGCAAATAACACCGTCTGCGAATGCGCTGTCATTGGATCACCAGCCTAACTTGCGGCGCGGCGTGCCTCTGCTCGGGCCCGCCGCCTGGCGACGATTCGTTTGAACAAGACATCTGCAATAACGCCAAGCAATAACACCAAACCGATTACGGCATCTTCCAAGGTGTCGGAAATACCTTCCAGAACAATCATATTGTTGAGCGTTTGCATTACGGCTGTCCCGATAAGTACGCCCAGAATGCCTCCCTCTCCACCACGTAACGAACACCCTCCAAGTACGGCTGCAGCAATCGCATGGAGCTCAAAGAAGCTGCCAAAGCTGGAAGGAGAAACCGAATTACTGTCCAGGGCGAACAACATTCCGCCAATCGTAGCCAACCCCGTGCAGGCCATATAAGCCAGCACTGTCATACGGTCAGTATTGACTCCCGAATACCGTGTGGCCTCCACATTACGACCAAGCGCCTGCATATATCGCCCCCAAACCGTGCGATTCAAAAACACCGCAGCGCAGAAGCCCAGAAAAATCAAAATGAAAAAAGGGTAGGGGACACCAAACCCACCTTCAGCCCATTCCCATTTCCCCTGCGCCAGGGCACTCAGTGACTCGTTGTATTCGTTCCCAAAACCTTGAACCTGATCATTCACCAATCGACGCGAAATGCCGCGATAAACCAGCAACCCGCAGAGCGTTACTACGAACGGCTGCAATCCCAGTTTGGTCACCAATAGCCCATGCAGACAACCTAACCCCAGGCCAATCACGAGCACCAACGTGACACCCGCTGCGATCGGCATTCGCTGGCGACGTTCGATCGGAATCGCCACCCAATCCGCGGTAAACTTAGACCCCAACTCCGTCTTCAAAGTGACGACTGTTTCACCGCGGTTAATGGAAATTTCCTGGACCGATATTTGCTTGAGTCCGGACTTCGGATGAACTAATGTCACCTGATCCCGAAATGCTAATTGCGAGTGGTCACCCGCCAAGGTGATTGTCGCAGGACTCTCCACCTCCCCTGTATCATTTGCATGTTGAAACGCGGTAATGGCATAGAATTTCGCAAGCTTTCCGTACGTGTCGTTATTGCTTGGTGCCTGATCCAACCGTATTTCAGTCGCTTCAATATTGCCTCCACTCTCATCTCGAAACGAAATCGGCTCGACTTCCGTCACCGTTGCCATGAGATTGCGGGCCCGCCTGCCGCCGAAATAACGCACCTGATCACCTGCCTTGAAAGAATCAACTCGCCCAGCGATTACAACCGACTGCTCGGTGGCACGAACATCAACTACCGACTGCACATCGAAAGGTTCGTAATCAACCGCCAAGAACAAGGCTAACAGACAGCCTGCAAGACAAACGATCGAGCCAATCGACAGATCAATTCCCGAGGTGATAATCACAAACGCCACACCGATACCGAGAATCCCGAACAATGCCGTTCTTCTCAACAAATTTTCAATGTTGTTGCTGAGCAAGAACGAACCGGGAACTGTCAGCGACATGAATAACCAGAGCGAGAGCAACAACGCTGCAATTCCAAACACTTTGGCGTTGCCCTGCAGTTGCAGGCTGCAAAACGTCCGAACAGATGACAACAACGTAGTGGTGTTTGGCGACTTTGGATTCATCTAGTTTGCCAATTCAAGCCTTGAGAGAAACTGAACTCGCTTCGAGGAAGAGCATTCTCTCGGATGTTCACGACTACGTCCAGTTAGCGCCAAATGCTGGAGGCGAATACTGCAACGCTGCCCGTTAGTCTGAAGACTCCCGCACCGCAAGCACGAAATCCTCTGCGACGAGTCGAATTGTCCTTTTTGACTGCGTCCAGTGTTCACGGCTGTGGCTATTGGATCTGCCACTTTCAACCCTGCTGCCCCATAAAAGTGGCCAATCCAGGCGACACAGCTGCCATCCAGTTATCGTCGGCAATGTTGTCAATCTTGCGGATTGTGCGATTCAACACGACTCGACATTCCTAATCATAACGGTCAAGGCGGCTCGGCTAAAAACCTGCCACCAGCAACACCGGATTCTCGGCTGGGAACTATTGCAGCCGAGGGATTCGCTGCTAAAGTCGAGTCAATGGCCATAAGTTCGATGTCTATCGCGTTCTCTCTAGAGGTCGCGAATTTGAAGTGACATGACAGAGTTGCAAGAGCATAATCACGACGAAGTCGACCAGTTGCTGCTGAATGCTGCGCTGCGTGATGCTCTGGAACCGTTTCTCGATGAATCGGTCAATATGGTCGACAGCCATACCATGACTACGTCGAAGGAAAACGAGTATTTGGCTTCAATGCTCGCCTGGGAACGAGCTCCCCTCCTGCCCCTGAGTTCCTGGTTCGAACCGGAGCTTAAGCTGCCAGATCCAGATGACCTTGCAGACCAGGAGCTGCACGATCTGCTGTGGGATACGTTGAACAAGCTCTACGACAATCGCATCGCACTCGACTACACCGATCACCTTTCGGATCGGGAGCTCTATTGCCTGATCGTACGAGATATCCTGTCGGCAGAAGAGAAGAAACTCGACCTGCCGAAGAACTATCTTCATTGGCACTGCTTGGACTGGAACACCCAGCCAGACCCATGGCTGCGATATTATGCAACGGCCGAGGAAAGAGATCGTTGGGCTCTGCATACAGGTGAAACACTCCCCCCGTCCGAACCTGCTCCCTATCCACGGCAAATTCCCAGTCGACCGCCGAACAACTGACCCGTCTGATCACTTGCTTTCAACAGACGAAACCAGCATCTGCGAATCACGCTTGCCCCACCGCAACGCACACATCACCTGAGATTATTTTCGCCAAATCCTTAATCCCAGGTCTTCAACACCGCAGCTCTTCCAGGACCCCGTGCCATGGCGGTACAACGCCGCTTGCTCACCGCCAAATGGCAACACCTGGCAATGCTCAATTATGAGATTGCTCCGGAGTGCCTTGCGCCATTCTTGCCGCGGGGCACAGAATTGGATTTCTTTCAGGGAAAGACCTACGTCAGTGTTGTGGGATTTCAATTCCTGAACACTCGAATATTTGGCATCCCCATTCCCTGGCACTGCAATTTTGAAGAAGTCAATCTGCGTTTCTATGTGCGGCGGCACAGCCACGGCACAACGCGTCGCGGCGTTTGCTTTATTAAGGAACTGGTGCCTCGAGTGGCCATCGCCAAGATCGCGAACTGGATCTACAACGAGAACTACCAGGCTGTTGCCATGCAGCACCAAGTCGACAGGGATGCCAACACCGCTCCCCACGTCTCGTATGGATGGAAGCAACAACAGCGTTGGCAAGGTTTAACTCTGACTGCGCAGAATGCGCTCCAGCTCCCTGCGCCAGATTCGATCGAAGAGTTCATTGCCGAGCATTATTGGGGATATACACCCCAACGAGACGGCGGCACCGTCGAATACGAAGTGCAGCATCCTCCGTGGAAAATTTGGCCCGCGACAAACGCCGATCTGAACTGCGATGTGGCCAGCCTGTACGGTGCGCCATTCGTCAAGCCGTTGCGGCATCTGGCCTCGGCTTTCCTGGCCGAGGGCTCCTCCATCTCTGTTTCCACGCCCAGCAAGATCTGTTGATTTTTGCCGATTCTGTAATAGCGGAAACTAGCTGACAAACGCTCGCCATTCGTTGTCGCGGGCAATTAGAACAGTTCCCGCAAGACTCGTCCGCGGGAAATCCGGAATGGTCGTCCCAGCAGATCATGGATATCATCCGCTGGTAGAATTCCAAGGTTATCGAACATAGTAGCGCTCAAATCCCAAGGGGCAATGGGGTCCGATATCGGGTACGCAGCCATACGATCAGAGGCCCCCACGACCTGGCCCACCTTCAATCCTCCTCCAGCGACAACGGCCGAATAACAATCGGGCCAATGATCGCGCCCAGCATCCTTGTTCATGCGCGGAGTGCGGCCAAATTCCCCGAGGCAAATAACCATCGTTGAGTCAAGCAGCCCGCGATCCTGCAAATCCTCAAGTAACGCCGCGAGCCCCTGGTCAAAAGCAGGCAGCATCTTACGCAATCGAGGATAATTTTTTGCGTGTGTGTCCCACTGGTCGGCATTGCTCCGAGACCAATTGACCTGTATTAGTGGAACCCCCGACTCCACAAGTCGCCGTGAGAGTAGCAGCGTCTGGCCGAATTTGTGACGGCCATATCGATCACGAATCTCAGCCGATTCCTTTTCGACGTCAAGAGCCTGCTGGCTTTGAGAAGACTTCAATAAGCCATACGCACGGGAATGAAGTCGCCTGATCGCCGCCACTTTTTTCGACCGTGCCATTCTGCGGGAATGGTGATTTAACGAACTCAGTAAAGTTCTCCGGTCCCCAAGACGACGCGCCGTGATGTCTTCCTTTACCTGTAAACCAGGAACATGAAAGCCCGCTTGATTCGGATCACCGACAATGCGAAATGGATCGTACCCACGCCCCAGAAAACCTGCGTTCTGGCCCGCCATCGGAGGGCGGTTGCCCTGGTGCATCACCGGTCCCAGCACCACTGCGTCGGGCACGGGATCGACAACGGGCCGCTTGAGTCCAACCACCGATCCATAAGTTGGAAAATCTTCTGGACGGGCAGGTGTGTTTGTACCAGGCAAGGGATGGGGCTGCCCTGTCAAAGCTGTGTAAGAAGCACTGCCATGCTCAAAATCAGTGTGCCGCATCGATCGAATAATCGTAAAGTGCTGGCTCTGCTGGGCTAACTGTGGCAAATGTTCCCCAATTTGCATACCGGGAACACGCGTGTCGATCGGCTTGAATTCGCCGCGAACTTCAGCAGCCGCGTCTGGTTTCAAATCCCACAGGTCCTGTTGAGACGGCCCGCCAAACAAGAATATCAAGATACACGATTTGGCCTTCCCAAGCGTCTGCCCATCTGAATCAGCCACACCGGCGCTGCGCCCTGTTTTGGCAGGCCATGACCAATTCAACGTAGCGAGCGCTCCCGCTCGAATCAACATTCGTCGAGTCCGTAGCGTCTCAGCGGTGAGTAACGGATCAAGGCTATTGAACATGGGTGCCATTGTGGTAGTGAATTCTCGCAAATCCAACGTAATACGTACGATCACATCGCCTCAGGACAAACTACCAACCGACTCGTCAGCAACACTCACCAGGTCACCAGTCTACTATTCTTGAATTTTGCAACGAGGCAACGCTTGACGTAAACGCTGCAACCCGGCAACAGAAATCTCCGTCTCCGTTAATACCAAATGTTCCAAACGTTTTAGCGAAACAAGCAGCTCTACAGACCGATCGGTAATTTTCGCACCGATCAAATTCAAAGATTTCAACTTTTCCAATTGCGCCAGATGCACGACTCCCTGGTCGGTAATTTGCGGACCAGCAAAGCCGGTAGAGTAAACTAGTGCGAGTCTCTCAAGCCGTTGCAAACTGGCCAGCGAGGCAAGCCCCTCGTCGGTCAATTGCGTCAGACTGAGATCAACCTCTCGTAGTTGCTTGAGTTTCTGGAGATGCAGCGCGGCCTTGTCGTCAATCTGTACAGCATGCAAGTCAAGAACCTCCAAACTTGTCAAGCGGGACAGGTGACGGACCCCCTCGCCGGTGAGTTTCTTGACCTCAAAACCAGTTTTGCGCAGCAGTAGCCCACGCAGTGTTTTCAGTTCTGACAAATGCAAAACCCCCTCGTCCGTAATCCCCTCACAAGCCCCCAGATTGAGAGCCACAATTCCGCGGTGATCTCGCACGTACCGCATACTACGGTCATCCGTTGCCGTACCAAACAAATCGAGTACGCGCAACGGCACCAGTGCATGCAAATCTTGCAGGTCATCGGCGTGAATATTCGTCTCACCCAACCCAAGGCTATCCAAGCCCGGCAACTTCGTTAATTTGGCAATCCCGCCGCGAGTCACCATGCAGCCAGTCAAAATCAGCTGCTGAAGCTGCTTCAGCGCGGCTACGTGACTCAGCCCTGCATCCGAAATATCGCCGCCTGCCAGAACAAGTACTTCCAGGTGGGCGATGTTCTTCAAGTGACGCAAGCCCACGTCCGTAATATCGCTCTCACCCAAGTCCAAATCCAACAATTCTGGCCAGGATGCGACGTGCTTCAATCCATCGTCGTCAATGTAGGTGCCATTCAAGTCCAGCGCCAGCAAGCTGCTAATCTTCCCCAACGACACCAACCCCATATTGTTCAGTTCTGTATTGCGAACACTCACTCCCTGAACAAGCACCCCTTCTGCGCAGAGCTCTAGAACCTCTGGCCTCACACGTCCTTGAGCATCGATGTGACGATCATCAAATGTCAAATACCAGCCACCTGGTTTCACCACTACTTTCGACGGCATGGGAAAGTGATGAAGTTTACGCCAGCGATCATGCCGACGCCGCTCTCGAACCTTGACGTACGGCTCAACGCGTACACCAAGGCCACGTAAACGCTCAATCGGCTTTGCTGCTTGTGCGGTACCAAGGCGCTGCACAGACAGTGCGATCAGCAAGAGGTAGATCCAGCACCGCAGTCCAATAATAGTCTGTCTAGTAAACATATCTATTTCACCTCGAAACGCAGTAGATCTTGTTATACATTGTAACCGTTGAGCAAGTCTTCTGGTCAACGTCTTTGGCAAGTTGCCCAATACACCGGGTCAATCCAATGTCGCACTTGATGAACTACCGTGCCCTGCTGATCATTCTGCTACTCGTCACTACAGGCACAAGTGAGGATGCGCCGCGCAGGGGACTCTGGCCCCAATGGAGAGGCCCCAACCGAGACGGACACTCCAGCGACACAAATCTCCTCAAACGCTGGACGACAGCACCACGACTCGTCTGGAAAACAACCGGGCTAGGAATTGGTTATTCATCTGTCGTCGTCGCCGACGATCGATTGTATACGCTCGGGCGGCTGGACTCTGACGTTGTCGTTTTTGCGTTTGACATAGCTACTGGAAAGCAAATTTGGCGCGCAAAAATCGACGAAACCAACCGTATTCCCTGTTCGACACCAACCCTTGATGGCACTCGACTGTACGCACTCTCTCCCGACGGTGACCTGTGTTGCTTGAACACCGATACCGGGAAAATGACGTGGCGTCGGCAACTGATGGAAGATTTTGGTGGCAAACTGCAATCCGGGCGTGGATATGGAGAATCTCCGTTGATTGACGACGACGCGCTAGTTTGCACCCCCGGCGGTAGCGAACATACGATGGTCAAACTCAACAAACTCACCGGTGAATTACGTTGGACCTGCAAGGCGCCTGAATTGGGAACAAATGGCCGTGACGGTGCCTCGTTCTCTTCTATTGTGACAACAAGTGTGGCTGGAATTCGCCAGTACGTTCAGATGATTGGCCGCGGTCTGATTGGAGTCCGTGACACCAATGGCCAATTCCTGTGGGGCTATAACCGAATTGCAAACCCCACGGCTAACATCCCCACTCCAGTGGTACGAAGCGATCTTGTTTTTGCGGCAAACGGCTACAACGCAGGGAGTGTGTTACTCCGGCTCAAACCTCAAGATGCCGGGAAGATACAGGTTGAAGAAGTGTTTTTCTTGAACGGCAGCCGCTTTCAGAATCACCACGGTGGCTTTGTGTTGATTGATGATCATATTTACGGTGGCCATGGGAGCAACAACGGTCTGCCAACCTGTCTGGAGTTAACCACTGGAAAAATTCGCTGGAAGCGGCGTGGGCCAGGTACCGGATCCGCCGCGGTGGCATACGCAGATGGCAATCTCTTCTTTCGTTACCAGGATGGAACGATGGCCTTAATCGAAGCCAACAGCAAACGTTTTCGCCTCAAAGGAAAATTCAAGATTCCTGGTGCCGGCAATGACAGCTGGCCACACCCTGTTGTCGCGGGAGGT
>MDTE01035993.1_pt1 | contig 48580 bp, 47 predicted proteins | sample 811231 | NCBI WGS metagenome assembly MDTE01 (sample SAMN05326651, study PRJNA326480) | marine metagenome | isolation source: seawater | place: Indian Ocean: Red Sea | collected 2010 | reverse complement strand
GGCAACGTCATTGGAGGGTCCGGCATATACCTATGTGGTTTGTAATTACCTAAACCATGCCCGCAATATAATGCTTTATTGCCTTCATCAAAGATACCTATATGGTCTAAAGAATGGCCTGGCATAAACACAATGCGATAATCATTACCCCCAAGTTTAAAAGCAGACCCGTCTTCTACAATTGTCATTTTTTCGTCGGGTACCGGCAAAAGCGGCCCAAAAATCTCTTCCCATTCTTCGACAAAAACGTCAGCTGTACCTGCCGTCAAGCGCGCTACATCACGCATAAATGGAGCACCGCGAGTATGAAAAACAGCCCTTGCATGAGGTAATTCTTTCACCAACCAACCTGAAGCTCCTGCATGGTCAATATGTATATGCGATGGGATAACTAAATCTATTAAGTCTGTTTCATAACCTAATTTCCTTATCGCATCCAAAAGTTCTTCCGCAATAGATGTAGGGCCAGGATCTAGTATCGCCGATTGGTCCCCCGCAATAAACCACGCAGCGTGCGGCATAGGCCCATCAGTGAAAAGCTCAGCCGTATCGACACCATAGGAAGTTCTTAGTTCCCAAACACCTGGGAAAATCTGTTCAGCGTCCATTAGTACTCCAGTATATTTTATTCATCTATAATAGAAGTAAATTTATACAATTTTTTTGCTTTTTCAGCGCTTAATATTCCATCCTCAATGTCATTTTCTATTCGCTCAGTAGATCTTTCAGAGGGAGAGAAGACACCACCACCGCCTCCCGTTTCAATCCGAAAAACATCACCTGGGAATAGGGCTATATTCGAAACTATTCCGGGATATCTTTCTTCTTTTTCTGTCCCGGGGTTAATTACAACAAATGCATTACTCCCATTCTCCCCACCCTCTACGCCGGCTGCTCGCCTACGTGCTGCGCCACCAGACAAGCGGCTTTTTGAATGAACTTGATATTCTCGAATATACCCAGGCCCCCCACGAAATTTGCCATCACCTGCAGTGTCTGGAATAACTTCAAAACGTAACATTTCCACCGGAAACTCAGACTCAATTACTTCGCAACTAGTAAGTTTCGCATAACTTGCTCTTGATCCAATACCTGTAAACCCGTCGCCACCGTCCCATCCTGGCGACCCAGCGTACATAAGCTCGTACTGAACGTACTGCCTATTACGTTCACCTTCGTATCCAACTACAATTGAACTTTGTGTTGCAATATGAGCAAGTGCTCTGTTCCCAGATGCTTTTGCCATCACTGCACCAATAACACTTTCCACGAGCGCAAGTGTCTTAGAATAAAATCCTACGGGCCCAGGGAAAACCGGATCTACTAGACTACCTTTACTAAAAAGGCATTTGACTACGTTGCCAACTCCCCAATTTAAGGGGATATACCGATCCGTTAATCTAATAACAGCATTCCTAGCTAGCCCTTCTATAAATGCAGGTCGCAGATTAATTGGCGCCATTGATTGATTCCCTGTTTTGGAGAAATCCAAAATTAAATTACTGCCTTTTTTATAAGCCGCAACATGTAATCTAATCTGCTCATCCGTCGCCGGATCATCAACCCATGCTTCAACGGCACTTACTCCATCAGGCCATATTTTTATTTGCTCTTGAATTCGGTATGTTGTTTTCTCTCCATTCATCTGAAATTGGCTGAAGATTGCAGGCAAGCCGTAAATATCTGCAAGCTCTTTCAACCTAGCTTCACCGATGGTATGGCATACCCCAGCTTTGGCAACCAAGTCTCCGACCATCATTGAAGGCACTCTACTATTTCCTCTGATGAAAGTTTCAGTATCTCGTATGAGCTGGTAATTACGCATGAATCTTACAGGGGGAATAATTAAACCCTCGCCAAATAAATCATGTGCGGACGAGTTCCTAGTACCGGGAGATACTCCACCAGTATCTGGAGTGTGTCCAATGCTTGCAGCGAAAGCAATTAATTGGGATCCAGCAAAGATAGGAGTCATTACAACCATGTCATTAGCATGCGGGCAACCGCTGTAGTAGGGATGACTAGCAAGGTAGGCATCCCCTTCTTGGAAATCGCCCTCTTCATAAAATTCAAAAAGCCCATCTATTGAAACAGGCAACCCACCCATATGCCCCGGGTGAGATCCTCTTGCGACTAATCGACCTCTAGCATCCAACAGTCCGCAGCTAAAATCATGGGATTCCCTGACTATAGTGGAGTACCCCGTACGAAAAACAGCATTCTCCATTTCCCGAACGATCCCATCTAAGCGTGCTGTAATTACCTCAAACGTAATGATATCCAAGTCATTGTTCACTTTAGATGCACCTCACTGTTTATATTAATGCCTAAATAGAGTTTAGACCTAACATCATGTTCCGTTATAATCCTCATGTCGCAACAATTGGCGCATTCGTCTAGCGGCCCAGGACACCGCCCTCTCAAGGCGGAGATCACGGGTTCGAATCCCGTATGCGCCACCATACCTATAACGTTGACCGCCGCGTTACTCAAGCATATCGTTAACGTATAGGGTTATGATCTAACTCTTCGGAGGGAACATGTCAAATTTAGTTACAGTCGCTGCAAAAATAGCACCAGGAGAAACCGAACTCCGTGAAATAGCGTTACCAGAAATACCAGAAGATGCTGCGCTCTTAAAAGTTGAAGTAGCAGGAGTCTGAGGGAGCGACGTCGGTGGGTACCACCGACATATGGATGGCGGTGCTATTGTTATGGGCCATGAAAACGTTGGTTACCTTACAAAGGTGGGTCGCGTATTTGGCGCACGATGGGACGTTAAAGAAGGAGACCTAGTCGCTCTCGAAGAATATCTCCCATGCGGACATTGTGAATTCTGTCGAATTGGAGAATATAGGCATTGTTTTGCGACAGATGCATCTGCCAATGATAATGCCATTCGATATGGATCAACATCCGTGGATGTTCTGCCGTCGTTATGGGGTGGATACTCACAATATCTATATATCCCGCCAAATGCTGCATTGCATAAAATTCCCTCAGGGGTAACTGCCGAAGAAGCTGCAATGGCGCTTCCGATGGGGAATGGCGTCCAATGGGCCCTAATGGAAGGGCAAGCTGGATTCGGAAAATCTGTCCTTATACAAGGACCTGGGCAGCAGGGACTTGCTTGCATCATAGCTTCAAAAAAAGCTGGAGCTGACCTGATCATAGTAACGGGAACTAATAAAGATGCTAAACGTTTTGAAGTGGCTAAGCTTCTAGGTGCAGATGTCATAATTAACGTCCAAGAGCAAGACCCTTTACCCTTAATTAAAGAATTAACAGGCGGTGGACCTGAAGCGGGCGTAGATACGGTCGTTGACTGTACGTCTCACGCAGGTAATGCACCAACACTGTTATCCGTTGAAGCTACGAAGCGAAAGGGGGGAATTATGGTCGCCCAAGCAGAAGCGCCTTTGTTCCCTGATTTCCCTATAGGGCGTTTAACAAGAAAATACATGACACTTAAAAGCGCTAGGGGGCACAGTTTTGAAGCCGTAGAAAAAGGACTTCAGATTATTGCGTCTCACGAATTCCCATTACATGAAATGCGAACGCACACTTTTGGTTTAAATGACGTAGACACTGCTATCAGAGCAGTAGCGGGAGAAGGAATTAGCGACGCAATCCATGTATCGGTATTACCTTGGGAGTAAATTAATCGTATCATTTGAAGGGAATGATTACGTAAAATAAAGGTGAAAAATGCTTTCAGTAGAAGAAAATAAAAAGCTTTGTGAGACTGATCAAGGTACCGTCATGGGCGAATATATAAGGCGTTTTTGGATTCCTTTCCGCCTTAGTAGTGACGTACCAGAAGCTGATGGAGCTCCTATTCGAGTTAAATTAATGGGCGAAGACCTATTAGCGTTCAGAACTACAAAAGGAGATGTAGGACTAATCCAAAGTAACTGCCCTCATAGATGGGCTGATCTTTTCTTTGGGCGTAATGAGGAATCAGGCATACGATGTACCTATCATGGATGGAAATTTGATAGTGCAGGCAACTGCGTTGACATGCCAACTGAAACTGATGAAAGCACATATAAAGATAAGATTAAAATAGCGGCTTATCCTGTAAAGGAAATTGCTGGCATTTTGTGGACATACATGGGTCCTAAAGAACTGACCCCTGAAATTCCTGACTTTGAGTACCTCAAAATGCCATCCACACATAGGTTTGTTTCATGGAACTGGCAACAAACAAATTACGCACAAGCAATTGAAGGAGGTATCGATTCTGCTCATTCTAATTTTCTCCATGCCTCGCTAGACGCGTATTACATGACCGATGCGTGGAAAGAACTATGGCAGAAATCACAAAACCTCCGCGACAAATATCATGCAAGAGACCAGCATCCGAAGTTTTTTGCCGAAGACACTGATTATGGTGTGATCACTGGAGCACGGCGAGATACTGGCGAGGGAGATTATTACTGGCGATATAATTTATTCTTGCTTCCTTTTTACACTATGCCACCTTCTGCACCAACTCAAAAATTTTTCCACGCCTTTGTACCAATTGATGATCATAACAACATGCGTTGGACTTTTGTGTGGAATTTACAAAGACCTTTGCTTGCAACTGATGTGGAGGATTGGAGCAATGGTTCAGGTCTCCATGCCGCGGCATTACCAGGTCCGGAACACTGGCCTTTGCGTAACAAGGAAAATGATTATCTTATTAATCGTGAGTATCAAAAAACCCTTACTTTTACTGGAATTACTGGAACAGGGGAGCAGGATTTCTCTGTGCAAGAAGGGATGGGCCCAATAACCCCACGAAATAAAGAACATCTAGGAACTACCGACATCGGGATAATTAAATCTAGAAGAAGATTGCTCAAAGAAGCAACTGCATTACAAGACGGGGCAGAGCCAGAAGCAGCTTCCAAAGGTAGCGTTTATTACCTTCGATCTGGAGACATCCTATTGAAATCGGATCAAAATTGGGTCAAAGATCCCGCACTTAAAGATATTCAAACGGCAACTTGGTAATTACAAAAAGGGAAAGAAGAATACGTTTCTTCTTTCCCTTTTTGGCCATAGAGGTCCGAGTACACTAATGGCTAACAAACACAAGCAAAATTCAAAAATTCCTCAAACTTATGACACTACTATAAGTGCAGCATACGTTGATGAAATCAGAAGGAAACTTCGGGAATCTAGCAGCAAAGAAAATGCAGCTCAGTTACGAAAATCGATAAAGTCAGATGTCGATTTATACGGGGTAAATCATACAGATACGCATAAAATAGGCTTAGATTGCGTTCGAAAATTAAGGTCTGATGGCTTAGCACAAACCTTACATATTGCTGACCAGCTTTACCAATCTCACAAGCATGAAGAGGCGCTAATCGGTGCTCAACTAGTAGGAGCTTTGTCTCGATTAATTACGGCTTCAGACTTCGAAAAAGTATCGCATTGGGTTGATCATGTTTTTTCCCCGCAAACTGCCGATTCACTAGCCATCAGCTGCTATAGCGCTTGCTTAGCAGCAAAGCCCTCGCTCGTAAAAACTATGCGTGAATGGGCAAGATCTGAGAACCCCTATAAGCGCCGAACCGCAATAGCTTCCTTCAATCCACTTGTGCGCGAAGGTCGCTTTCTAACCGATGCCTTAGAAGTAGCTGAAATACTAATGTCCGATAATGACATAGACGTTCAACGCGGAGTCGGAGTGATGCTACTAGAAGCAACTCGATTACAACCAGATCGAGTAATCACCTTTTTAGCGTCCTGGAAAGATTCCTTATCATCGACTATTCAATCAATCGCTACCTCGAAATTACGCCCTGATCAAAAAAATCAATTACGGGAAAAATGAGTTCGCCTACATTCAAATTCTTTACTAGATTTTTCAGAGGATTAAAATTTTCGCTTATAGCTGGAATAGCGGGATTAGCTCTAAGCGCTGTCCCTGCGTTATTTATTCAATCAGTATTTGTTGCAGAAGCACAAAGATGTATCGAAGCTATTGAAATTTCAAACGCCGGTGGTAATACCTCCACCAAATGTATTGATGAATTCACTGATCCTCCAGTTTGGCTCCCTCCTATAATCTTGCTAGGAGGAGCGATTATTGGAACCACAGGAGGTTTAGGTTACGGTATTTTTATACAACCACGTGGATCAAAGACCTCCCGATATAGTGAACCTGAACGATGGCTCCCATTCTAGAGCGCTATTTAATTAAATTTAATCGCCAGGGAAAATCATAGAGTTTTTTCCCATCTAATGGTACTTTGGAAGGCGCTATGAATTTCATTCTTTGCAAATACCGTAATAAGATTAATCAGAGTTTAATCCTATTAGCAGCACTGATTGTTGCCGCTCCTTTAGTAAGTTGCGGCCTTTTTGCTGAACCTGGTTATATTACTTATGCTTTTGGTGAAGAAGGATCCCGAGATATTGCTGTTTCTCGGCCAGATGGCTCAGATCGTCGAATCCTCACGTCCGATCTAGCTGGGCAAAATGCAGATGATTTCGCGCCTGTGTGGTCTCCTACTAACCAATACATCGCATTTATCAGTAATCGTGATGGCAATAATGAAATATATATCGCAGTATCTGATGGATCCAATTTCATGCGAATTACTCACACTGGAGTCGATGAATCTCAAATTTCATGGTCCCCAGACGGCAATCGAATAGCTTATACATCAGAATCTAACGAAGGTCATCCTCAAGTAAACTGGGTAGACTTAACAAATCTACGCCCAAACAGGCTTTTGTTTGGAAGCGATAGCGAGGCAGATCCTTCATGGTCCCCATCAGGAGATCTTATTGCATTCTCTGTATTGGATGATAATGGCAATTCTTCAGGAATATTTCTCAGAAATCCTGATGGCGTAAATCGAATTCAGCTTTCGCAATCCAACGACCGTAACCCAGCATGGTCTCCAGACGCAAAACATCTTGCTTTTGTCTCTACCCGAGATGGAAGTGAAGATATATATGTTGTTGAAATCGGTGAAAACGGCCCACAAGGGCAGGCAGTTCGAATCACGGAAGCGCCAGGACGCGATTTTGCTCCCATTTGGTCTGCAAATGGTGCTCGAATTGCTTTTCTCTCTGATCGTAATGGCAATATCGATATATTCACAGTCAGCCCAAATGGGAAAAATTTAAAAACATTGACCAGGAGCCCTGTCGATATTACTTCAATAGATTGGAGTAATGACGATAGACTTGTATTCGAATCCATCAATTCAGGCGTAAGTCATCTTTTCGTAATCGCTGCCGACGGGGTGCAAAAGCAAATTACTGAAGGTTCCACTCCGTCGACTCTACCTAATTGGTAGTAGGCTATTTATTTTCTGTCCATCCGAATTGTTCAGCAATCAATTGTAATTGCCCATCCTGAGAGATATTTTTTACTAGATTCAAAAAATCTCTTAGATTGATTGATCCAAAACGGATCAACCTCAATTGTGATTCTATGGGACTTACTGAAGCTGAGCTATTGCCATAACTTCCGTGAAATGCAAACCAAGCATTGTTCAATTTCCGAAGGTTGTAGCCTTCCTCCACAAAAAGCTTTCTACGTTCCTCAAGGTATTTTTCTGAATATTCAATTAGTCCATCTGCAAGCAAGCGATCTAATTCTATTCTAGTCTTCCTCATTTCCCTTTTGAAATTAAATTCGCCTGGCTGAATCATCTCTTCTTTTGATTGGGTTGGTGTCCAAGGCTTTCTGAAAATTTTCTCCCCTGTCACTGACTCGTAAGCAGCATCGCCTATCTCTTCAGCAAAAATATTAGCAACCGTTTCGTTGATGGCTTGAAGTTCCCCACCTGCGAACAATTTTTGCCCTAAAGGTCTAAAGATCAACCAGTGATGGAGCCATTCGTGCGCTATTAAATTCAAAGTTGTATGAAGTGACGAATTTAATCGAACTTGCGCAGGATAAGTCGCAACCCCTCCAATACGAATAACGAGAGCCGACAGATCCGGATAGTTTTTCTCGATCTCATCTTCAATAGCTATTTGCTCTAATTTACTAAGAGTTGGTAATAAGAGATATTCCTTTTCTCGAAAAATTTTGTTCCTAGGAGAAATTACTAAAAGTAATCCATTAGATTCAAATGTGAAATCAACAGGAGGCCAATGAATAGGTCCCAGTTCATCTATGATCTCCTGCACTGAAAGAACCTGGGAAACTTCCGACTCTAGGAACTCCTCGATGAATGGCATATCCTTATCAATTTCCATCCGTAAATCGCTTATTTTTGAATCCACGGCAAAAATCATCGCTTGATTTGAGTCCCTAGCAATCAAATAATCTAATTCGCTTTTCCTTGAATTTAATAATTTGATGTTCCGAAAAAATTCAGCTACTTTTTCTCTTTGTTCTTTTTCATTTAATTCAGCTTTAAATAAATTAGTGGTTTGGTAGGTCCATTTATCGAAGAAGTTACTAACTTCCCATTGAAATAAATTCAGTCTCTTCCCATATAGTGTCTTTGCGAATCCATCTGCGGGATTCGCAAAGACAGACACTCCACCAATTACTGCTATTACAATAGCTAGCGGGATAAGCACTAAGCTTAAAGAAAATTTATTACGTTTCAACCAAACTATTAGATGCAAAACTCTACGTACGAGACCAAATAGTATGGTAGGGACCCTGGCCTCTAATCATCGAAACTATATTTTGTCGTTCGTACTGTTTCAGTTCTTCCAATACCGTAGAGCATTGCGACAGGCATTTATCTGAGCCAGATTGTGCAATACGACGATACAGCATTTCCCATACGGGGGACTCGATCAAGCTCCGAACAGAACTCTGCCAAGGAATTGCAGCTAAGCTGTGAGCGTGTGCTAAATGGGGCCTAGCACGATTTACATACCTTAATCGCCTATCACCTGAACCTAAAGGTGGCGATATAGTGATTATCGGAGGGTCTTCATCAGAGTAGCGACTGTCGAAAACAACACATTGATTTAGGAGGGGCAAAATAATACATACAATCTCGGCAATTTCAGCGTTTTCTATCGCTTCAGCCATTTCACGTTCGAATTCAGAGTCTGACATTGCTTCGCCCCAATCATTAATTTATTAATTCGTGTAATTGCTCAATAAATGCAGGAATTACTTTCTCCCAATCTCCCTTTACTCCAAACCTAGCTTCTTTGAAAATATTAGCACCCTCATCTTTATTAATTGCAACGAGAGTCTTCGCATTACTGCATCCTGCCATATGCTGGCTAGCTCCAGAAATCCCTATCGCAATATACAAATCTGGTGACACAGTCTTTCCTGTTAGACCTACTTGAAAGCTAGAAGGTACCCAGCCAGCATCACACGCAGCTCGGGATGCACCAACTGCACCTCCAAGAATTCCAGCCAACTCTTGCAATGAATCAAAAGCTTCTGGCCCTCCCAGTCCGCGTCCACCTGCCACTACTGTTTTTGCATCCTGAAGACTAATACCTTCAGATTTTTCTTCTATTTTTTCAATTATTCTAGTACGTATATTTGAGGTAAATTCAATTTCATTTATTGCACCCGATCTAGACTGATCTAGTCCCATTGCATCAATGCTCTTTGGTCGAAGTGAAATAACTACAGGTTGACCAACGCATGCAATTCTAGCGTTCACATTTCCTCCATACGTTGGTCTTGTAACTATAATCCGTTGCTCCGCATCCCGTTCAAGTGACATACAATCCGGAACTAAAATCGTACCTAGCCTAAAAGCGAGACGAGGCATTACATCACGTCCAATTATAGTCTTAGATCCTATTATTATTTCAGGCTCTATCTCCTTAGCAATTTTGTATGAGGCATTAATTAAATCATCAAATTCACCATCTGCAGCAGGGCCTTGAGAAATTGTAAAAACTTGATCCGCCCCAGCAAAAATAGCTTGTTCAGCCGCAAGTTCAATTGATGCGCCCGCGATCATCACTGCAACATTCGAACAATCTAATATGCGAGCTGCAGCAATCCCTTCAAAAGTTGCTGCACCCAATTCGCCATTTAACATCTCTCCAATAACTAAAGCTTTTGTCATTAAATTATCCGTTCTTCCCTTAATCTCAACGCTAATTTTCGCCCGGCGTCTGCCTCGTCCTCACCTTGGATCAATTCCGTTTCTATTGACTTGATAGGTTTCTCAAGTGAGATAAGTTCCATCGCAATTTCTGTCGATTGATATTCAATTCCCAAATCATTGATCTCCCAAATTGTTGGCTGAATCTTTCGCGCTCCCATAATCCCACGCATATTCGGATAACGAGGATTACCTAGCTCGTTCGAAACAGTTATCACTGCAGGCAGGGTTGTTTCAACAATTTCGTATCCATCCGGAAGTACTCGTTCAACCTTGACAGTATTCCCTATAACATCAATTTTCCTAGCGATTGTCGCAACTGGCCAGTCTAGCAACTCCGCAATTCCCATAGGAACAAGGGCATTATCCCAATCACTAGCTTGTCTTCCAGAAATCACTAAATCTACATCTCCAATTTTCTGAATGGCAGAGGTAAGTGCTCTAATCACCAAAGTCGGATCAATTAAATTATCAAATGCATTATCCTGAAGAAGAATCAAATTATCTGCACCCATTGCTAATGGTTTTTTAATCACATCCAAAGCGAAACTAGAACCACACGATAAAACAGTAATTACCACATCACCAAGCGCTTCTTTAATCCTCAATGCAGCCTCAACCGCCTGTTCATCATAACCATTAATAACAGGGGCAAAACTTGTGGATATTGTAACTTTATTATTTTCAATCAAAAATGCGGATGTTGGTGTTTCGGGGTCTACAACTTGCTTGGCTGTAACCACAATGTGTAAGGTCATGAACAATTAGCTCCAATTATATATGTGCTTTAAGGGTAAATAATGTCATTGTCTTGTATATCAAGATGCTAGCATCCACTACAAAGGGTCGCAAGATTTGGATCAGTAAATTGACTATCTAAGCACGGATGTTCTGCAATGCTTTTTGAAAAACCAATGATAAAATTATATAACTAAATTAATTGGGCATAAATTGTTACCCATCAGCTTTCAATAAAGAATTTTCTTTCCTACCGTGAAGCGGCGCCTGTTCTCATGTTAGAAGACATCCATGTTGCCTGCCTATGTGGACCAAACGGGAATGGGAAATCAGCTTTGCTAGACGCAATTACCTGGGCTTTGTGGGGGAGGGCAAGAGGGCAAAGGACCGATCAATTACTCCATCACGGCCAAAATGAAATGGTTGTCGAATTAGTCTTCGATATATCAGGTAATCGATACCGTGCATCTCGAAGATACTCTAAGGCTAGAAGTACTCCACAAAGCTCTTTAGAACTCTACATGCAAAATAGTGACAGCAGTTACACTCCTATCACTGGAGATTCCATAACCGTGACACAATCCATGATCATTAGAATTTTGAATATGGATTACGACACATTCATCAATAGTGCATTTTTAGTTCAAGGCCGTGCAGATGCATTCACCATGGCAAGCCCTACACAAAGGAAAGAAGTTCTTACAAAAGTTTTGGGGTTAGGGTTATATGATCGACTTGAAGATCGTGCCAAGGCCCATGCACGAGATAGACAAAGTCAATTAGCCACTTTCTCTTCATTAGGCCTTAGGCTCGAATCTCAAGTTGCAAATCATTCGGAGAAAAAAATCACCTTATCAAATATAAAAACCAAAATAATTGAAATTAATCAATCGGAAGCAGATTTGTTATCGAAACTGTATGCCGCAAATTCTCAAATTGTTGAGCTAGAGCAACTCCAAGCAAGTAAGCAAGACAAGGAAGATTCCATTAAGCGCTTTCATTTGCGACAAAATGAGTCTGAAGCAGAATTAAAGTCTGTAGAATTGCAAATCAAAACCCATACTGAAATTTTATCTCAATCAGAATCTATCGTTAAAGGATACACAGAACTACAAACTACTAGAAATGCGTACCATTCCGTTAACGCTACCGCTCAGAAAGTTTTAGCTCTACAAGTCGAACTTAGGCCTCTGGAAAAAATTATCAATGAAGCTCGTGTGAATTTGGAGGCAGAGGTCTCATCAAATAACCGTATCCTCCAGCAAGAACTGAGACCCAAAATTGAATCTCTTCCTTTCTTAGAGTCAGAGCTTAAGGCCATCACCATTAAAATAGAAAAACTTAATAAGCAGCTGATAGATTTGTCGGAGCTTCATCAACAAAATAATGAACTCTTCAAAGATATCGAATCTCTAAAGCAGCAAAATAGCCATTTATCTACAGAAGGAAACGCGACTAAAGAAAAGTTACATTTACTAGATCATTCACATTCTAGCAAGACGAGTTGCCCTCTTTGTGAGACGTTGCTAACAGAAGACGGCATAGAAAAACTGCGCAAAATCTATCAAAATACTATCGAATCCCAAAGGGCTATATACCTAGAAAAAGAATCTTTGATCAAATCGAAGGAATCGACTTTTTTAGAATTTGAACAAGAATATAATACTTCTTACGCTAGTTTGACTAATTCCGTCCGAAACACGGAACGAACTAGAGGAGAGCTACAATCGCAAATTAACGATGTCAACAATTCAGTCGAAATTTATGATGCTCTAAGAAGTAAAATCACTGAATCTGAAAATGCTTTGATTAATAAAAATTATGCATTAGAAGAACAAACAAAGCTTGAAGCGCTACAAGCGCGCATAGAAGCATTAAATTTTAATCCTAATCTAATCAGCTTTTATGAATCCAAAATCGCACAATTACTACAATGGGAACAACCTCACGAGAAATTAAATTTAGCGAATCTGCAACTTGACGAGGATATAAAATTACAAGATTCTCTAAAAGCTAGACTAGTCGATACCCAAAACGACTTAGCAAAAGCCAAAGAGGGATTGAAGGTAATTGATGAGAAATCTCAAGTTTTACCTTCATTATTATCCCAAAAAGCGCGTATCGAAGCCGATCTTCAGAATATTCAATTCACAAAAACTAGATTATTAAACGAAGAAGGTTCTGTTTCACAAGAATTACGAGAAATTGAACAAGCGCAGTTAGAATTAAAAAAACTAGAGTATGATCGAAAAGAGATTGCCACAGAAGCATCAATCTATAGTGAATTGGCTCTGTCCTTTGGGAAAGGCGGAGTCCAGGCACTATTAATCGAAGCAGCAATTCCGAGGTTAGAAGATGAAGCAAACGAGTTACTACACCGAATGAGCGACGGGAAAATGTCAGTCAAGCTAGAAACTCAACGGCAGCGAAAAAGCGCATCCATAAATTCTGATGTTGCAGAAACCTTAGAAATTATTGTAGCCGATGAATTAGGCACTAGATCCTATGAAATGTTTAGTGGCGGAGAACGCTTTAGGGTTGATTTTGCAATTCGAATTGCACTGAGTAAATTATTAGCATGGAGATCAGGTGCCCCTCTACCAACCCTCTTCATTGACGAAGGATTTGGCACTCAAGACGCCGAGGGACGCGATAAAATTATTGATGTCCTCAAAGCAATTGAGGATCGGTTCGAAAGAATCATTGTCATAACTCATTTAGATGCAATAAAGGAAGCTTTTCCCGTACGTATTGAGGTTAGTAGAACAGTTAACGGTTCAACGTTTGCTGTGACTTAATTCCTAAGTTACGTTGTGACAATACTTAACAAATACCGGTTTGGCACAAAAACAATTTTTACAATATCCTTATTCTCTGTGTATTCTTGAATTCTAGGAGACGCCAGAGCCTTATTTTTAGCATCTCCCTCGTTTATCAACGCTGGAACCGCAATTTTATCTCTTACCTTACCGTTCACTTGGATTACGAGTGTAGCCTCTTCTACAGCGCATAATTCCTCGTCCCACTCAGGCAATCTATTTTGATGGATGCTATATTCGTTGCCTATCAATTCCCATAGTTCCTCCGATACATGTGGGGCCATTGGTGCAATTAACAGTAAAAGAGTCGAAACTAATTCGTTCCAAGTTTTTTGAGAAACATTTCGCTTTTCATAAGCTGGGGCCATCGAATTAGTCAATTCCATCATTGCAGCTATTGCAGTGTTATATTTAAATCTATCGTAATCAGTTATTACATTTTTTATTGTCTGATGCATCTTTCGTAAAAGTTCTCTGTCTAATGCTGCTTGTAGCGGCAAGTTATTTAAAGGCTTTAGGCTAAGGTCCCATAGTCGGTTAACCCACCTAGCAACACCATTTATTCCAGAATCGCTCCAATCACCTCCGCCTTCCCAAGGGCCCATAAACATTAAATAAAGTCGAACGACATCAGCACCCAATCTCTTTGTATAGTCATCTGGGGCTATAACGTTGCCTCTACTTTTGCTCATTTTTGTATGATCGGACAAAACTGTACCTTGATTAAATAGCCGTAAAAATGGTTCATTAAAATCAATTAATCCTAAATCCCTTATAACTTTTGTGAAAAATCGTGCGTAAAGTAAGTGCATTACAGCATGCTCTGCCCCGCCTGTATATTGGTCCACAGGATTCCACAGTCCAACTTTATTAGAATCAAAGGGTGCAGAAGCAAAGCTAGGACTTACATATCGTAAGAAATACCAAGAAGAATCTACAAAAGTATCCATCGTATCAGTTTCTCTTAGCGCAGGACTCCCACATGACGGGCATTTCACATACAGGAACGTATCGTTATATTTTAGCGGCGACTCTCCAGTCGGCTTAAATTCTGCGTCTTCTGGTAAAAGAACTGGAAGGGCCTCCGCTGGTACAGGTTGCACGCCACAATGATCGCAATAAATTACTGGTATAGGAGTACCCCAGTAACGCTGACGACTAATCAACCAATCTCTAATCCTGTAGCCAATTTTCCGATAACCGTACCCTTTGGATTCAACATAATCAGCAATAGCTTGATACCCCTGGTCGTTAGAAAGACCATCAAATTTCTCAGAATTAATTAGTGTTCCTTGTTTTTCTACCCAAGCGCTGGTTAATTCAGATCCATCCCATTCGGGAGGAGTCACCACAACAGTAATTGGTAATTCAAATTTTTTCGCAAATTCAAAATCTCTATGGTCATGCGCAGGAACACCCATGACCGCGCCTGTCCCATATGTCAAAAGAACATAATCACTTATCCAGATAGGAATACGAGATTTATTTAAGGGGTTCACTGCGTACGCACCAATAAACATCCCTGTCTTATCTCTATCAGTAGCTAAGCGATCAATTTCAGACTCTTCACGTGCCTGTGAAACATACTCTCTAATGGAATCAATCAGCTTAGTATCCGCAAGTTTCTCAATTAACGGGTGTTCCGGAGCCAAAGCTAAATATGTAACACCATAGATAGTATCAATCCTGGTCGTAAATGCTTTTATTTCTGCCTCTTCCAAACCATAGGAGGAAATATCAAAGGAAATTTCTACTCCCTCACTCCTTCCTATCCAATTGGTTTGCATAGTCTTTATACGTTCTGGCCATTCAATGACTCCTGAGAAATCAAGTAACTCCTCTGCATAATCAGTGATTTTGAAAAACCATTGGTCCATTTCCCGGCGTATCACGATATCGTCAGTTCTCTCGCATTTACCATCAATTACCTGTTCATTTGCTAGAACAGTTTGGCAAGTAGGGCACCAATTAACCGGGGCTGCTGCCCGGTAAGCCAAACCTTTTTCGTACATTTTCAAAAAAAACCATTGATTCCAGCGGTAGTAATCAGGCTCACATGTCACTACTTCGCGGTCCCAATCATAAATTGATCCCATTGATCGAAGTTGCGTCCTCATTCGTTCAATATTGCTGATTGTCCATTTATGCGGATGTATACCTCGATTTATTGCAGCATTTTCTGCAGGCAAACCAAACGCATCAAATCCCATTGGATGCAACACGTTATAGCCTTTCATGCGCATATACCGTGCATGCGCGTCAGACGGTGCCATTGCATACCAATGACCTACATGTAAATCGCCAGAAGGATAAGGATACATGGTTAGAGCGTACCAATTTGGCCGATCGCTATCTTCTTCGACCTTATAAACGTTGTCTCGTTCCCATCTATTCTGCCACTTTATATCAATTTCTTGAGGGTCATATCGCAAGTTAGAAATTTTTTTATGAGTGGTCATTAATTCTCCGTGATGTGAATATGCACCATTTTACTGAAATTAATTGGAACGAGCCAATAAATAACCCAATGTAACAAATATCATCCCCAAGAATACTGTTACTCCAATATTTGCAAAAGCCAAAATAAATTGAGAACTGCGAAAAAGACTGAGCGTGTCGTTTGTAATCGAAGAAAAAGTAGTAAATCCCCCCAACAATCCCATAAAAAGAAACAGGCGAATTTCAGCGCTCATCATATTTCTAGATTCAGTCAAACCTGCTAAAACACCTATGCTTAATGACCCTAAAATATTCGCCGCTAACACCCCCCATGGAAAGTTGGGGTTAGATAGCAATTGGGAAAAAATTTGTATTAGCCCGTAACGTAAAACAGAACCAATAAACCCACCTGTTCCCACAATTAAAACTTCAATCATTTGAACCTCGAAATTGCTCGATTTCAAAAGGATTCTGGCCGTAAACATTCATCCAAAACTCATTTTTTGAAGGAAAATCTACATAAAGACCTAAATGATTGCCTCCTAATAGATGTAAATGCCCATGAGGTTGAGATTGCATTGCATCAATCCCAAAGTTAGAAACTAATCTAAATCCATTAGGGGCATCTTCTTCTCCTAACCTTACTGCTGTTCTAGATGCTTGAAGAAAAATTGGTGAACACCAGAACTCAGTCTGAGACATATGCATCTTAGGTGCAACAATATACATAAGAGGAACCCAATCTAATGTATTTTTAAAAACGATTAAATTTTCCTCTTCATAGCGGACCTGACGAGGGATTTTTTGATCAATCACATCACAAAAAACACAATCTTGCTTTTGATCTTTAGAATCAAACCTCATAATTGTTTAAACTCTCTTTAAAGGCCCATATTTCTATAGTCTGGGGCAATGATTGGCATTATTTGCACTAATCGAGAATCATTCAATCTTGATGCAACAGGATCTTTTGCCGCCGACGGGATTGCACGAGTGGTAATAACGGTAGGTAGTTGCGCATTATGCCTATGAACAATTATTTGATAAAGCTTCTCATTCGCCCAGGTCGTCGAGCTTTCGGATCCTAAATCATCAAGCATAAGTAGTGGAGCTTGTTTTATTCGATCAAAAAGTTCATCGTAAGTTACCCGGCTATCAGGACTAAATGTATACCGCAAGTGATCTAGTAAGTCTGGTACAAATGCAAAAAAGACTTCTCCTCCTTTTTCCATCCTGTCATTTGCGATAGCGACTGCCAAGTGTGTTTTCCCACAACCAGAGTCGCCGACTAAAACCAGCCAGCCTTCGGGATTTTGGGAAAAAGATAACGAAATAGCCTTAGCAGCTTGAAGAGTTTCTTTTGCTTGCTTGTCAGATGCTCGCCCTGCAGCTTCAAATAACGCGAATGTCATGTTCTTTAACATTGCAGGAGCGATAGCGCCCATTGTATTAGCCCCAACCTTCGAACTTCCACCTAGATCTATCACGCGAGATGTTCGAGGGTCCAAAAGCCGACTCTGTAATCTTCCGTCTATACGTTCAATAGGAATGGAAGATGTGATCACGGTTGGTAAAGAACAAAGATATCTGTGGTTAATTATTTGGAAAAGCTTTTCCTCGGCCCAAGGCGTACTGCTTTGGGTGCCTAAATCATCTAATACCAATATTGGGACATTCTTAACTAGATCAAATATTTCATCATAATTGATACCTGAATCCGAAGTATATGAACCACGAAGCTGATCCAATAGATCTGGAACAAAAGCAAAGAAAACAGGGTACCCTTGATGAATAAGATCATTAGCAGCAGCAGCTGCTAAATAAGTTTTACCCGTCCCATTACCACCAATTAGTACCATCATAGTCATCGGGTTGCGACAAAATTCCACTGCAGCCTGATACGCTGCCTGATATCTGGCTTGAGACTCCGCAACTTCCGTAGGTCCTAATTTGGAAACTTCATTTAAGTTTACTGAACTAAGAACCCCGAGATTACTAAATCTTTGCAACCTCAGAAGCCGATATCCTTCCTGATCAATTTTCTTACACGAGCATGGGATCGCAGATCCGAACCTTGGATCGCTAACTGGAACATCAGCCCTAACCCAGCCTCTTCCGCCACAATACGGACACAAAGGCAAGTCATTGACTCCTTCAAGTTTTTCAACCCAATCAGGAATTACGTCTGCGTTGGATATACTCTGCTGCTGTAACCTTTTCAGGATGTCGCCCAAGCTCTCCACTATTACTTGCCTTTCCCTTGGTTTTCCAAGAATTTAATACCGCTAATGTATAACGCCAATTACGGACATTATTCTTCACAGCTTCATGAATTGCCATTTCGATCCATGCTGCAGGAAATTCCTCTTCTGCAGTCATTAACTCTTCAGCAATAATTGGGGTAATTAGCCCAATATTCTCTTCATATAACTTGTATATATTAGGGCGATCATAGGGAGCATCTGCAAAATGCGTTTGGTCAACCCGAAGATCATCCGAGCTATGAAGGTTTTGTCCAGTATTAACCACCAACCAACCATCTGCTTCTAGGATTATTTTTCTCAAAACTGCCTTGCTAATCCCTTCTCTAATGGCTTCAGAAGAACCTAAGGTTTTAAGCAAAACATGGTCGTTTAGGAGATCTTCGACTTTTACTTTTTTGGGAACACCATTAGCTTGAGAAAGAAACCAAAAAAATCTTAGCGCACAAGCGAACTCGGCGCGCTCGTCTATCTCGATTAGTAATGAACTCAGGAGGGCACTTGGCACGGGGATTAATTTACTCTTAGGATCAAACCCGTTAAAGGAATCATTGCTCATTAGAAGTAAGCTCAACTGCGAGATTCTCAAATCTCGAAAAATTCCCCCGGAAATATAAATGTATGGCTTTAGTTGGCCCATGGCGATTTTTAGCTATAACTAATTGTGCCAAATTCTCAGGGTATGGCTCCGTAGGATGCCTTTGTTCCCACTGTTCTGGGGTGGTATATCTATCTTCTCTATGTATAAAAGCAACCACATCAGCGTCCTGCTCAATAGATCCAGATTCTCTAAGGTCTGACAATTGCGGATAATGGTCAGGGCGTTGCTCAATCGCACGTGAAAGCTGTGAGATTGCGATTACAGGTACATTTAAATCACGTGCAATTGCCTTTAATTGCCTTGTGATTTCACTTAATTCCTGAACCCGGTTTTCCCCTCTACTTTCACGGCCAGCAATTAATTGCAGGTAGTCCACAATTACAAGATCGACCCCTCTGTCAGTATGTAATCTTCTTAATTTAGCGCGCATTTCGAGTACTGCTTGAGCAGGTGAATCGTCCATATAAATCGATAAATCGGAAAGTTCCCCAATCCCTGTCATCACTCGATCTGTCGCAGATTCACCTAAAAGCCCGAGTCGCATCAAATGACTATCAACCTCTGCTTCAGCCGATAATAATCTCAATGCCAATTGTTCACGGCTCATCTCCAAACTGAAAATCCCTACTACTGCACCTTGTCCAGCAGCGTTTCGCGCAATATTCATTGCAAGGGTTGATTTACCTAATGCAGGTCGAGCAGCCAAAATAAAAAGATCCCCACGTTGCAATCGCCCTAAAGCATTATCTATATCATGATATCCCGTTGGAATCGGAGCAACCCGCTGGTCCATAGACTCAATATTGGCAGTTTCTTCAAGGTACTGATCCAAAACCTCTCGTATCGTGACAAAGTCTCTGGTCACATGGGTATTACGAACTTTAAATAATAAATCCTCCGCCTGCTGTAAAGCCTGTTCGGTATCGGGAGCATCGTTATATCCGATCGTTGCAATGTCACTAGCAGCCTGAATTAAACGACGCATTGTAGCCGTCCGATTAACAATTTGAGCAAAAAATTCAGCGTGAACCGAGGTAGGAACTACATTAACCAGATGACTCAAATAGGAGGGACCACCTATCTCATCGAGTCGGTCCCTCAAAGATAATTCGCGGGCAACGCTTATTTGATCAATTCCTTCGCCACGATGGTATAAAGCTTGGCATGCCTCATAGCACCATCGATTCTTTTCACGATAAAAATCCTCAGGCTTCACAACTGGTGCGATACGATTAATCGTTTCACCGTCAATCAATAACGAACCTACAACAGCTTCCTCAGCGTCAGGATCATGTGGGGGCAGTTTTTCCGCGTACATTATTTTTCACGCATCATTGATAAAGGACTATTCTGTAGCTTCTTGACTTTGATCAGTTTCAATTTCAGTTTCTAAGTTCTCGTTTAAAGGCTCAGCCTCTTCATCACCCTCCGGTCTTTCAGATGACTCATTATCAATAATTTCAGAATCTTGAATTAATTCATCTTCACTGCCTGCGACATATCCTTCCGGGATAACTTTTACCTTAACTAATGCTGTCACATCTCGGTATAACCTCACAGTCACGTCGTAATCACCGGGCTCATGAATAGATGCCCCAAGTAAGACTTGCCTATGATCTATAGCACGTCCAGTCTCTTGGGTTAACTTATCTGCAACTGCACGACTTGTAACTGATCCAAATAACCGACCTGTAGGGCCTACTCGTACTTCGATTGCAATTTCTGTACCATTTACCGCATCCGCCACAACCTTCCATTCTTGTGAAAATTTAATTCTTTTCTCTACGGCGGCAGCTTTTATAGCTTGTTCTCTTTGAATTTGATCTTTTGTAGCAGGAGCAGCAAGGCCTTGAGGCAAGAGAAAATTACGAGCAAATCCATTCTTTACTTCTTTGATTTCGCCAGCATCCGCTGTTCCAATTACATCTTCTAAAAAAATTACCTTCATAAATCTCCCCTGATTATTAGACAGTGCGACTATAAATTATACGCCTATCTACAATGATAACGGATATCAACACAAACGTGCGCCAACACATCCATAATTTGATTCTATTGGAACCCAAACTCGCAAGTGGTAAATAAGATAGAAATCATCTAATTACCTAATCCGCTGCAATACGCCTCTTGCAATTCGTCCACAGAACAATCTATCAAATCCTCAATCATGAATCGGGAATCAGTAGTTTTTCCCAATTTAATAACTGGCAAACCATTTTGAAGAGCAACGTTTTTCATCTGGAGTTCATCTGCCGAATCACAGCTAACAATAATCCGTGAGGGAAGTTCCCCATATAAGACAGTATCCCATCGATCGCTAAACCAGTCACCCTCATTTTTAAACCCTAGAGCACCCATTATGCAGCATTCTGAAAGAGCTACAGCAATACCTCCATCCGAACAATCATGCGCTGAGTTTAATACTCCTAAAGGTCCTACCTCAGATAAAAATTTATGTAAAGAGGACTCTTTATTAAGATTAAAGGAGGGATTCCCCGACTCTTGACCATGAATTTTTGAAAGGTATTCACTCCCAGCTAGGCTGGATTCATCGATTTCTAATTCTTCCCCAATAAGAAATACGCTATCACCGACATTTTGGAAACCCATGTTAATTAGATTCTTACAGTCGGATAATACTCCCACCGCCCCTACAATTGCCGTGGGGTAAATCGATTTTCCAGCAGTCTCATTGTAAAGTGAAACATTGCCACTAATAACTGGAATCCCAAGAGCGCGACAAGCATCCGCCATTCCTCTAATACATTCCTCTAATTGATAATATACTTCGGGCTTTTCTGGATTCCCAAAATTTAAGCAATCTGTTATCGCCAATGGTTTCGCTCCAGTAACAGCCACATTTCTGCATGCTTCCGCCACTGCCATAGCTCCTCCAACATAGGGATTAAGATATGTAAACCTTGCGTTACCATCAACTGAAACCGCCAAACCCTTAGAAGATTCTTTCAATCGCAAAATTGCTGAATCTCCGTCGCCAGGCTTTACCACAGTCCTAGTTTGAACTTCATGATCATATCTTCTAAATACTGATTGTTTACTGCAAATATTGGTCGAGCTCAGAAGTGTTTTTAAAATGGATTCGCATTGCTCATGCGGTGGTTGATCTGGCATTGGAAGCTCGTGTAAGCGATTTAAATACTCAGGACGAATTGAATCAGGATTATAAATTGGTGCTGCTACTAGCACTTGTACATCCAAGTCAGCAACAATTATGCCTTTCTCAAAAATCCGAGCTCTATTACCTTCCGTTACGCTACCTATAGTGATCGCATCAAGATCCCATTTCGAAAATATCATCTTGATTTCTTCTTCATTTTCTGGCGCGACGATGAGTAGCATGCGTTCCTGTGATTCAGAGAGCATTACTTCATATGCTGACATATCTGGCTCTCGTCGAGGGATCAGGTCCACATTCAAATCAACCCCCAGATTACCTTTAGCAATGCATTCCATCACTGAACTTGTTAAGCCAGCGGCGCCCATATCTTGCATAGCCTCTACAAACCCGCTCTTAGCAGCTTCCAAGCACGCTTCAATTAAAACTTTTTCTAAAAAAGGATCACCCACTTGCACAGTTGGTCGCATTTCTCGTTTGTCATCAAATGACCTTGATGCTAAACCTGAAGCCCCATGGATCCCATCTCGGCCAGTTGCGGATCCAACAATCATTAGAAGCGAACCTGGATTGGTGGCAGCTGAACGCATCAAATGGTCCATTGATAACAATCCCATACACATCGCATTCACTAGAGGATTACCATCATATGATGAAGAAAAAACTACTTCTCCTCCCACATTAGGCACTCCTATGCAATTTCCGTAACCAGAAATTCCTGCCACCACTCCGTTAAATAAATGCTGATTGTGAGGATTATCCAACTCGCCAAATCGCAAAGAATTCAATAGGGCTATTGGTCTAGCTCCCATAGCTAAAATATCTCTTACAATTCCACCTATACCCGTAGCAGCTCCTTGGTATGGCTCTACCGCAGAAGGATGATTATGAGATTCGATCTTAAAAACAAGGCCCAAGCCATCACCTATATCAACAACTCCTGCGTTTTCCTCGCCAGCCTTAATTCTTACTGCATCGCTGTCATTCGGGAAAGTCTTTAGCAAAGACTTGGAGTGCTTGTAACCACAATGCTCACTCCATAAAGCACCAAACAATCCAAGCTCAACAAGATTCGGTGCTCGTTCGATTTTCTGAACAATCAGATTGTATTCGTTTTCAGTAAGCGCAATTTGCTCAAGTATTTCCTGCAAATCATTCATTCAATAATTTCCTACTTAAAAAATGGTCTACAGACTGTAAGATTTTTATCCCGTCTGCGCCTCCTAAAATTTGTTCCACCACACGCTCAGGATGAGGCATCAGTCCGAGCACATTACCTAATTCATTCGTGACCCCAGCTATATTAGAAACAGATCCATTGGGATTAACAGTTTCTGCAATCTTTCCCTCAGCGTCGCAATATTTAAGCGCAATTTGGCCGCGAAATTCCATATCCGCTAGCGTCACATCATCTACAAAATAATTCCCGTCACCATGTGAAATAGGTAGTGAAATAACCTCTCCCTGATTTAAGCCTGCCATAAAAGGTGAATTATTATTCTCAATTATTAAATGTTGTTTCTGGCAACGAAACTCTAAGCTCTCGTTTCTAATAAGAGCACCAGGAAGCAATCCGGCTTCACATAAAATCTGAAATCCATTGCAACTGCCTATGACCGGTCCCCCTGAGTTAGCAAATTCAATGATCGACCCCATAACAGGAGAGAATCTAGCAATAGCGCCAGGACGAAGGTAATCCCCATATGAAAACCCTCCTGGAATAACTAAGCAATCAAAATTAGATATATCGGTTTGCTTATGGAAGATATATTCTGCATCGAAACCCATTATGCCAGTTAATGCATGCAGCCAATCACCTTCAGACCAAGTTCCGGGAAAAACTATTACTCCAAATTTCGTACTCATGATGAATCAACTCAATAATTCGCCAACAATACTGTTAATTACGCTGCCGTCTGCTCGGCCTTTAACTTGAGGCATCACCAGAGCCATTACTTTACCTCGATCCTGCATTCCTATAGCCCCCGTCTGAGCAATGGATTTACTGATCAAGTCTTTCAGTTCAGATTCTGAAAGTTGGGCAGGTAAATAACGTATCAGAACTTCTAACTCATCCTTTTCTTTTTTAGCTAAATCTTCACGCCCGTTATCCGTGTAGGTGGTAATACTATCCCTGTATTGCTTTGCCATTTTAGACAAAACTTCAATTACTGCTTCTTCCGAAAGTTCATTCCTTTTTTCAATTTCGGCATTTTTTATGGCAGCTCTCATCAGCCGAATAGTATCTTTAGTAAGAGTATCTTGGCTCCTCATAGCAGTTTTTAAATCATCATTTAGCTGATCTTGCAGTGTCATTTTTCCCTCTGCTCTTTATTTGAAGTAGAAAAGGCATCAATTTGACGGTATAAAGATGCCATTTTTATTGCGCTTTCCATTGAATCAAAGCCTTTATTCCCTAGAGCCCCCCCTGATCGAGCTAAGGCCTGATCCATATTTTCCGTAGTTAAAACACCAAAAATTACTGGCGTTGCAAATTTTCTAGCAATTTCCGCTAAACCACGAGCAGCCTCAGAGGCCACAAAATCAAAATGCGCTGTCTCTCCTCGAATCACACAGCCCAAAGCAACAATCGCATCCCATTGAGCAATCCCGAGTATTTTGCTTGCAACGGCTGGCAATTCAAAAGACCCAGGGGTATAGAATATCGTTAAATTTCCTTCTGCAACACCATGAATGCTTGCCGCTTCACGAGCGCCGGTCACTAACCTAGCCGTTATACTCTCATTAAACTGGGAAACAACCAACCCTATGCGTAATTTCCCGCCGTCAAGGTTTCCTGCAATTTCATTTGCCATTTGATACTTAACCCTCATCCGTATGTAAAAAGAGGAATCGAGTGAATAGTTTGATATTAATAGTTCTCAAGAATCTAGCAAATGCCCCATCTTATTTTGCTTAGTTTGGAGATAAAAATCATTCTCTGGGTTACTATCAACAACTATCGGAACACGCTCTGTAATATTAAGCCCGTAACTTTCTAATCCAACAATTTTTTTAGGGTTATTAGTCATTAACCTCATATTTTGCACACCTAGATCAACTAAAATTTGTGCCCCGACCCCATAATGTCTTAGGTCAGGAGCAAACCCTAACTCTTGGTTTGCTTCTACAGTATCAGCACCATCATCCTGAAGTGCATATGCTTTAATTTTGTTATGCAAGCCAATCCCGCGACCCTCTTGTCGCATATAAAGAAAAACTCCTTTACCTTCTTTTGCTATAGCGTCAATTGCAATGTCTCTTTGTACTCCACAATCACAGCGCAGACTACTGAAGACATCTCCAGTCAAACACTCACTATGTACTCTAACTAACAAAGGATCCGCAGTATCAACATCACCAAAAACTAAAGCCACGTGCTCCGAATGATCTACTTCAGAACGGTATGCGATCGCCCTTGCATCACCATAATCAGTCGGCAATCGCGCTTCAGCAACTCTTTCAATTAATCGTTCATTTTCCAGCCTATAAGCAATAATATCTGCAACAGTAACTATATTAATTGCTAATGAATTCGAAATTTCCTCCAACTCTGGCATCCTTGCCATAGTTCCATTCTCGCTCATAATTTCACAAATTACGGCGGCAGGATAAAGTGAAGCCATTTTCGCAAGATCCACGCTTGCTTCAGTTTGACCTGCCCTAACTAAAACTCCGCCACCTTGAGCACGCAATGGAAACATATGCCCTGGTCTAGCTAAGTCAGCAGAAGTAGTGCCTTCATTTATGAGAGCTTTTACGGTTTCGGCACGATCAAAGGCGGAAATACCCGTACCTCCATTATTTATATCGACTGAAACGGTAAACGCAGTTGAATGTTTCGATGTGTTGCGAGCCACCATAGGCTGAAGATCCAATTCCACCAAGCGTTCTTCTATCATAGGTACGCAAATCAGACCTCGTCCATGGGTTGCCATCAAATTAATTGCTTCGGGGCTAATCCAATCAGCAGCAATTACGAAATCTCCTTCATTTTCACGATCTTCGTCATCAACCACTATAAGCATTTTGCCTACACGAATCTCTTCTATAGCCTGCCCTACTGTAATTCTAGGCATACTCTAACCTTATTTATCACCTGTAAATCGTTCAATATATTTTGCCAAAATATCTATCTCGATATTGACTGCGTCTCCAAGCTTTCTATTCTTTAGCACTGTATTCTGCAAGGTATACGGTATTACGGCAATGGTAAATTCATTTTTTTCAGCACATACCACAGTCAGGCTGATCCCATCAATAGCTATAAATCCTTTCTCTACAACATACCTAGAATACTCATCAGGTAGGCTTATTCGTAAAGTATTTTCTTGTGTATCTCTAGGCAATACCATCACTTTCCCACAAGTATCCACGTGACCTTGCACAATATGACCACCCATTCTTGATGAAGGCGTTAGAGCCCGTTCCAAGTTTACAAATTCCCCAGGTTTTAAGAACCCTAAATTAGTTCGCTGAAGTGTCTCTTGGCTTAAATCTACGCAGAAACTTCTTATTCCTTTCTCAACAACCGTGAGACAAGCTCCATTGACAGCAATTGAGTCACTAACCTCCAACGAGTCAACAATTATTTCAGCCTGTACACATAGACGCGCAGTGGTTTTCTCAATAACTTTTCCTAGTTCTTCAACTATTCCTGTAAACATCAGCCTTGACCTTCATTTATAGCCGACCATCATGATATCCCCATTTAGTTCAGTTACCTGCACTCTATCCAAATTTATTGCTTCTGCAAGAAGATTAACGCCCTGGCCTTGCACAGGTGACGGAGCGTCTATACCGCCTATTATTTTAGGTGCAATAAATGCAACAACTTTATCAGCAAACTGTCTTTCAAATATTGTCCCCAAAACGCCTGCTCCTCCTTCAACAAGAATGGAAAGTATGCCTCGATTACCTAATTCTTCGAGTATAAATGCAATATCTAACCCCTCTTCTATACTTGGGGCGACAAGAACATCAACTCCCATTGAGTTTATGCGATTTGCAGCCTCATCACTCGAAACAATCACCAAGTTTTGACCATACTCTCTGAGCAAGGCTGAAGATTCGGGTAAACGCCCAGAACTATCTAGAATTACTCGCAAAGGGTATCTAGTAGTTTGAGAGTCTTTCATTCTAGCAGTCAATCTCGGATTATCTTTAATTACCGTGCCTATCCCAACCATAATGGCATCACATTTCGAACGAAGTGTATGAGCGTAATTCCTAGAAAGCTCATTAGAAATCCATTGTGACTCACCAGAGCGGGTAGCGATTTTGCCATCTAGGCTCATTGCAAATTTTGCGATCACGAAAGGAATCCCTGTATTTATATACTTGGCGAATGCCTCAACTAACTCCAATACTTTTTGTGTAGGGGGGAAGAGAGAAACTTCAATTCCCGCAGATTTAAGGCGCTCCACTCCTTGTCCACTCGTGTGCGGAGCCGGATCCATAAGAGCAATATTAACTCTGTCCACACCTGCTGCAATGATCGCCTCCGTACATGGAGGTGTTTTCCCAATATGATTGCATGGCTCCAAAGTAACATATAATTCTGACCCGAAAGTCCCGGAGGCTGCACTCTTTATTGCAACAACTTCGGCATGGTCTTGCCCTGCTGGTAATGTGAACCCTTCCCCAATTATTTGGTCGTTTTTAACCAAAACTGCTCCAACTGGAGGGTTCGGACTCGTGAATCCTGCCGCCATTTGTGCCAATTCAATTGCACGAGTCATATATCTATTATCAGTCAATACAGTTCCTCCTACGAAGAGGAATTAATTTCATTCAGAATCAGCGTCTGTTGCTCCAAAGTCTAGGTGTACTTTACTCGGGGTTGGATCTTGCTGCCCTTGATACTTCGATCCTAGTTCAGCTGAGCCATAAAGAACGTCGGCGGGAGTAGTCAGTTCCAAGAAAGAAATCTGGCCTATCTTCATTCGATGGTAGAGAGTTATCGGGAAATTAGAAACGTTACTCAACTCCAAGGTCAAATGACCTTTCCAGCCTGGGTCAACATACCCTGCCGTCGAATGGATAAGCAGACCAATTCTACCCAGTGAACTTTTGCCTTCCAATCGTGCTACTAAATCCGATGGGACTTCAACATGCTCTAGCGTACTACCTAAAACAAATTCTCCAGGGTGAAGCATAAAGGGATCGTCATCAGCCAAAGTGACCATATCAGTCAAACGTTCACTACTAGCCCGCACATCTATATACGGAATTTTATTATTTCGAAAGACTAATATATTACGATCCAAATGCAAATCAACACTTGCAGGTTGAATACAACCCTCCCCGAGCGGGCGAATCACTATTCGTCCACTTGTAATTTGTTCCCGTATAGTACGATCACTGAGGACCATTTATCCCCTCCGTTCTTAATTCTACATGCTTAGATCAGTAGAACACACTCCTTGAGTTACCTCCTGACGGAGCAATCGCTTCGCCAGTTATACAACCTGCCTGTTCAGAGCATAGGAACACTACAACTGAAGCAATTTCTTCGGAAGTAACAAGGCGTTTAATTGCGTTATTACTGGCAATTTTACTTTCCGCTTCTTCCACAGAAATTCCGTCTCTTTTTGCATTATCCGTGAGCCTTTGTATCAATGTTTCCGTTTTGCTCACTGCTGGGTGAACAGCATTGACAGTGATCCCCTTTGATCCAATTTCTTCTGACATAACTTTAGTAAAATTCATAACTGCAGCGTTCCGCATCCCTCCACTAATTCCAGCAGCATTACGAGCAGCCATACCATCCATATTTATTATTCGCCCCCATCCAGAATTTTCCATATTGGGTAATACTGCCTTAGCACATCGAAGATATCCCATAATCTTTACCTTGAAATCATCCTCAAGCATCTGCTCATTAAGTGCACCAAGTGTATCGGGACCTCCTGTACCACCAACCCTTGCAGCATTATTAATTAAAATGTCTATGCCTCCAAGGTAATGACTCGAATTCTCGACCATAGCATTAATATCTTCACTCAAACCCGTATCCGCACGCACCCCAATGCACTTTACTCCGGTACTTGAGCTTATTTGCGCAGCTACTGAAACAGCTTCTTTTTCGTCACGTGAACATAATGCAACATTAACTTTTTCGTCAGCCAAAGCTTTTGCTATTGCAAATCCGATCCCTCTAGTTCCACCTGTAACTAGTGCATTTTTCCCTGCAATACCAAGGTTCATAATTAGCTCCTTAAACAACAGTGGGCCACTAGATTTAGTGGCCCACTTATAATTATTCCATGATCTTATGAAACAAATGTACTACCAAAAACCACCGCTACGATAGCCATTAATTTAATTAAAATATTAAGTGAGGGCCCCGAAGTATCTTTAAACGGATCACCTACGGTATCACCTACTACTGCAGCAGAATGCTCATCAGTACCTTTCCCGCCATGTGCTCCTGCTTCAATGTACTTCTTAGCATTATCCCAAGCGCCTCCAGCGTTAGCCATCGTTATAGCTAGAAGGGAACCTGCTGCAATTGAACCAATTAATAAGCCTCCTACCGCTTCCGCTCCTAGAAAAGGAATTAGCCCCACAACAATCGGAACAATCACTGCAAGAAGTCCAGGTATAATCATCTCACGCAATGCGCCTTTTGTGCTGATATCAACGCACTTCGCATACTCCGCTCGTACGCCCTCTTTACCTTCACGTAACCCAGCAATTTCATTGAATTGCCTTCGAACTTCTTCAACCATGTCCTGAGCAGCACGGCCTACCGCTTCCATAGTGAGCGCACTAAACACAAATGGCATGAGTGCTCCGATTAACAGCCCTACCAAGGTAGAAACTTCCAATAAATCAATTGCTTCTAAGTTAACAACCTTTGCATAAGCAGCCATCAATGCTAATGATGTTAAAACAGCAGAACCGATAGCAAAGCCTTTCCCTGTTGCAGCAGTAGTATTCCCTAAAGAATCTAAGGCGTCCGTACGTTCTCTTACTTCGGGATCAAGATGCGCCTGCTCGGCAATTGCCCCTGCGTTATCTGCTACAGGACCATAAGCATCTGTAGCAAGAGTAATTCCTAAAGTGGAAAGCATCCCAACAGCAGCAATTGCAATACCATAAACACCTGCCAACTCGTAGGCGCCTAAAACTGCTCCTGCAATTACAACTAACGGAATCACAGTACTCAACATTCCGGTTGCAAACCCGGTAATAATAATTGTTGCAGGGCCAGTGACTGAACGAGAGGCAATACCTTTAGTAGGGTTATACTCATAGCTTGTGTAATATTCCGTACTGATCCCAATGACTACACCCGCAAGAAGACCAATAGCCACTGCGCCCCACATTTGCCATACTTTATCAATGCCAAGCGATGATTCGATTTCCAATAACCAATAAATTGCACCGAAGGATCCAATAAGTGCCAATATGGAGGCTGCAAAGATTCCTCTCCGTAAAGACCATAGTAAGCTCCCTATGTTAGCTGTTTCACCAGTACGAACAATAAATGTTCCCAGGATCGAAGCTACTATTCCGACCGAGGCAATTAAGAATGGTAAAATATATAAATTCTCTATCGACCCATCGGATGTAACAAATGCCGTAGCCGTTGCAGCAAGTGCTAAAGCTGCAATTATCGATCCAACATAAGATTCGAATAGATCAGCTCCCATACCAGCAACATCACCAACGTTGTCTCCAACATTGTCTGCAATAACAGCGGCATTCCGAGGATCATCTTCGGGAATACCAGCCTCAACCTTACCTGCTAAATCACCTCCAACGTCAGCAGCCTTGGTGTAAATCCCTCCCCCAACACGTGCAAATAAGGCGATACTCGAAGCTCCAAAACTGAAACCTGCTACTATTCCTGCATCTTCAAAGACCAGCCATAAAATCGCTGTACCTAGTAAGCCAATGCCAACGACCGTTGTTCCCATCACGCCACCACTAGAAAAGGCTACACGCAATGCTTTATTTAAACCTTCCCGCGCGGCCGCAGCCGTTCTCATATTAGACTTAACAGCTATTCGCATTCCAACAAATCCGGTAAGAGCAGAAGCCACCGCTCCAACTAAGTAGGCAATCGCCGTTTCAGGACTTTGTTCTTCTCGGAGATAACCCAATGCTAACAGCACTGCAAACACTATCAACACAAAGCCAGCTAATACCGTGTATTCTCGTTTTAAAAAAGCGTTGGCCCCTTCTTGAATTGCAGCACCAATTTCTTTCATCCTTTCAGTGCCTTCATCTGCATTTAAAACACGATTTGCAAGGTATGTCGCAAAAACCAGAGATAAAACTCCGGCTACAATTGCCAAACTTAGTCCGTCCATATCTGCCTCCTTACGAAATAGAAATCAATCTATTAATTCGTTTATTAATTTTTGTTTTTGTTTAGACTAATGGATTTTACTGAAAATGAATTACTTCTGACATATCACAGGCCGACAATTTCAAGGCTATTACTCAATAATTATTCCTTAGATCCTAACAATTTTTCCAATCGCCTTTGCCTGAGGGTCATTGTTAGATCCCCTCGGGTTCTTTCTAGTACCCCGCGCAGTTGATCAGTAGTACGACGCAATCCTGATGTTAAGGCATCAGGGAAATCAATCGATACAAGCACATTATAAACTTCATCCATGCATTCCATTAATTCTTCTGTCCGCGAGACTTCTTCTTTTCTCAAAGAATCTAATATATACCTTCGGAGCTCACTTGCCCCTTCTGCTAAACCATTCAAATAAGAAGCTGTTTCAATCTGTAAATATTCTGGTAATGGTAACTCCTGATTAGCAATTACCGCATAAACAAAACAAGCTTCTGCGTATTCTTTTTGAGCATCCAATGTGTAACCCGTAAAATACAATTCTGGGTAGTTTTTGAGAATTACTTTCGTCTCAATAACTTGTTCACGGGCTAAATTAATTAAGCTTTCTGCCTTAGATAGATCATTCCTGTGTACTGCTCTTATTGAATTCGCTGAATTCCTAATTACTTCACGTGAAGCTTTAATGACTTGCTCTCGTAATTCATGTTTCTGGGAAAACTCTAAAATCGAATTCGAACCGATAAGCTCTAATTTTTTTACTAAGGACATGTATCTCTCCTTCTAAAGATTATCAGAGTAAAAAATGATTGTGCCACATTTCACTTAGTCTAGGCATATGCTATGCTTCGAATACTTCGAATAGGATCAAATTAGTCATTACTAGTGCTGTAGGAATCTATTTTAGGCATGGTTAACCCATTTCAGCCAACTAATAACGAAATTATCTCACCTTATGGTCAGCAGTCATCGCTTTCAGTTGAAGGTTGGGACACTGAGCGCATTGAAGGCGAGTCTATTGAACAATTAAAATGGAGTGCTCAAGAGGCTTTCCCTAGTCCGTCAATCTATGTTCCTGAAAACCTGAAGGGGAATATAGCGGTTACCTCACTTGATGCATTACTAAATTGGAGTAGACGTAGCGCAACTTGGCCTGCAGCATTCGGTTTAGCATGCTGTGTGTTCGAAATGATTGCATCTGCTATGTCTCGTTTTGATATATCACGTTTTGGAATGGAAGCTATGCGTGCTACGCCTCGTCAGGCAGACTTACTCATTGTTTCCGGTACTCTTACTTGGAAAATGGCTCCCGCAGTACGAAGAATTTATGACCAAATGGCAGAGCCCAAATGGGTAATTGCGATGGGTGTCTGTGCTACAAGTGGGGGACCTTATTATCAGGGTTACAGTGTAGTCCCTGGGGTAAATCATATCGTCCCTGTTGATGTCTACGTCCCAGGATGCCCTCCGAGGCCAGATGCCCTGCTTTACGGAATAATGCAATTACATGACAAGATTAAAAAATACAGCATCCGAAGTCATGCAGCAGGTGTGCATCGCCCATGACTTTTCATATGTCAGTTCAGCATTTGGAAGAATCTCTTAGAAAGTTCCTCCCCGAATCCCTGGTGAAAAGCGACAATAGCGGCGTATGGGTCAAAGCGGAATCATTAGTACAAATTTGTAATTACCTTAAAAATGATCCGCTCCAAGATTACAAACTCCTCAACTCGCTGACAGCCGTAGACTACATAGAGTTTTTTGACGTTGTTTACCATCTAACGTCTCTTACCCACAAAAGAATGACCGTATTAAAAGTACGGGTATATGGCAGGGGGGAACTAATTGTCCCAAGTGTAAATAAAATCTGGAAAGGTGCTACCTTACAAGAGCGCGAAGTATGGGACTTGCTTGGTATCACTTTCAGTGATCATCCAAATCTTTCGAGGATTCTTACTTGGGAAGGCTTCAAAGGTCACGCTTTACGACGTGATTATCTAGAGCCACCACTACCATATACATGGCCGCATGGAGGATGAATGACAATACCCTCTGAACCAATTGTCGTCAACGTCGGCCCACATCATCCTAGTACTCATGGGGTATTCAGGATGAAGCTAACGTTTGATGGAGAAAATATCCTTGATGCAGAACCTATTATTGGTTACCTGCATAGAGGAACTGAAAAACTTGCTGAAGAACGACAATATACACAGGTAATCACATTAACAGATCGGCTTGATTACGTTTCCTCTATGACTAACAATCAAGCTTACGTACTTTCTTGCGAACAGTTATTAGGTATAGATGTACCTGATAGGGGCAAGTATCTACGAGTCATCACCGCTGAACTACAGCGAATTGCGAGCCACTTGATTGGTGTCGGGTTTTTTCTTGCAGAACTTGGGGTGTTTGGTGGAACAGCGTTAATGTACGCCTTCAGGGAACGTGAACGTATTCTCGAAATGTTTGAAATGCTGTGCGGGGCACGTATAACGCTCTCTTACATGCGTATTGGTGGCGTATTCCAAGATACCCCGCCTGAGTTTTGGGTTGCGCTTAGGAAATTCCTGGACGATATGCCCTCATTAGCAGACGAAATGTATGCTTTAGTCTTTGACAGTGAAATTGTATTATCGCGAACTAAAGGGGTTGCGATTCTCAACAAAGAAGACGCCCTCGACGCGTCCTTTACTGGACCCATTCTAAGGGCATCAGGCATAAATTGGGACTGGCGAAAAGAACTTCCATACGATGCCTATGATCGAGTAAATTTCAAAATCCCAACCGCTGAGACTGGTGACAACTACGATAGGTTTTGGGTCAGGATGCAAGAAGTCAGAGAGTCACTTTCAATCATTGAGCAATGTTGTAAACAAATTGAACCCGGACCTGTCCGATCTACCCCAGCAATGCTTTTCCGGCCAAGTCCAGGAGAATCGTATGTTCCTATAGAAGCCCCGAAAGGGGAATTGGGGTTTTACTTAGTAAGTGATGGCAGTATCGCCCCATATCGTTGCCATGTGAGGGCGCCATCTTTTTTAAGTCTGACATTATTCAAAGAGATGCTTGTTGGCTGGAAATTGGCTGATGCAATTGTCACTCTCGGAAGCTTAGATTTTAACATGGGCGAGGTTGATCGCTAATATGGGTGAGACTCTTGCAACGAATTCCCTCTACAGCAGTATCTATTCCCTTATCTCAAATCATTTAGGGGACGAGTGGTCTTGGCTTGCTTATTTCGTCGCAGGGTTCTCTATAATCCTCCTTATTACCAATACAACTTTGCTCCTTGGAACTTTATATACGTGGTTTGAAAGAAGATTACTTGGGCGATTTCAAGGCAGGCTAGGACCAAACAGGGCAGGTCCTTTTGGTATCCTTCAGCCAATCGCAGATGCGATAAAACTTCTCACTAAAGAAGATATTATTGCCAATGGAGCTGACAAGGTTGTCTTTACAATAGCCCCAGTGCTTATGCTTGCTCCAACCTTGCTTGTTCTTGCAGTGATCCCTTTTGGGGAAAATTCGTGGCTTGTTAATATCAATGTTGCAGTGCTTTATATTGCTGCGGTAAGCAGCATTTCTACAATTTCAGTGATGATGGCCGGATATGCTTCTAATAATCCTTTCTCATTGTTTGGTAGTATGCGAGCAATTGCAATGCTAGTAAGCTATGAAATCCCTCTAGTAATGTCACTTTTAGGAATTACTGTACTCGCTCAGTCAATGTCCACCATCGATATCGTAGAAGCCCAATCTATTCCATTTTTGCTCGTTACACCTCTTGGAGCATTTATTTTCCTTACGGCAATATCGGCTGAACTAAATCGTGCCCCATTTGATGTAACTGAAGCTGAGTCTGAATTAGTCTCAGGGTATATGACAGAATACAGTGGCATGAAATATGGCATTTTCATGCTTGCAGAATTCACCAACACCGTCGTTGCCGGGGCAATTTTTGCGGTACTCTTCCTCCAAGGCTGGCAGTGGGCAATACTACCTTCCTATATTTGGTTTCTTGTGAAAATTGGTCTCTTTGTATTCGTTGCTATATGGATTCGCGCGACCCTACCTCGATACCGACTAGATCAAATTCTCGCGATTGCATGGAAATATTTATTCCCGTTAAGCTTACTAAACGTATTACTTCTTGCAATTGAGGTAATACTTTGGCCAAACCGCGGTACAAATGAACTTATTATTATGTCATTGATCAACTGGGGGCTTACAATTCCTGCTGCTTTAATATGGAGTAAATTTATTTCTCTAAAATCTGTTCCACCCAGTCAAGTCTATATGCGGGAGAAGAGCTAATGTATGGGATTGGAATAATAAAAGGGCTCGGGGTGACACTTCGAAATTTAATTCGAACACCATTCACAATCCAATATCCCGAAAAAAAAATCCCCCAACACTCACGATTTCGTGGGCAAGAATTTAGCTGGTACGAACAACGATGTACCGGTTGTGCTAGTTGCGCCAAATATTGTCCTCTAGGAATAATTCGTATCGTAACCGATCCTAATGGAGGCAATGACCAAGATGGAGGAAGCTACAAAGTAGAAGTATTCGATATTGATCAGGCACGTTGTATGTACTGCGGGCTCTGTGTTGAAGCATGCCCTTACGATGCTTTACACATGGGAACCGGATTTGAAGCTGCAAAGCTTACTCGAGAAGAACTTGTACTCAATATTGATACACTCAAAGAGCGGGCAAAACACCCTAGCACTTGGTTCAGACCTCAATTAGAGCGTATAGAATTCGATCCATACCAAGAACAATCACTTGACTGGAGCGAAGCAGGCAGAGAGCCATTCTTCTGGCATCCCAAACGGCCTGCGCAAATCCCTGACGAGTACGATCATCGAGCAACCTCCTCAGGCACTTACGAAAGTGAAGATAATTAATTGATGCTAGACAATACTTTTTCAGAAATTGTTTTTTGGATTCTAGCTACATTAAGTATTAGCTCAGCAATCCTTGTCATTTATTTAAAGAGTGTTTTCCGTTCTGCATTAATGCTACTTCTCAGCTTCGTCGGAGTTGCAGGTATTTTTGCAATGATCAATGCCGAGTTTTTGGCAATTGTGCAAGTCTTAATTTACGGGGGCGGTATTACAGTACTAATAATTTTTGCAATTATGATGACTCAAAATGTTAACCAAGGAAATCAAGGAAACCATCTACAAATAATAGCCCTATTCTCTACAGCTTCGATTTTAAGCATACTGACATACAGTATTATTCAAGCACAATGGGACATACTACCCAATGATCTGCCCGATCCCATAGTTAATGTCTTTATAAGCTCTCCCACTTATATCGGGAAATTACTTCTGAACGAGTTTGTATTAGCGTTTGAAATTGCAGGGATTGTACTTTTAGCAGCAATTGTTGGAGCACTTTCTTTGGTGAGGGACGACTAATGCTTGAACGATTATTAATAATATCCGCGATCTTATTCGTCATCGGGCTTTATGGCGTTCTATCGAGAAAGCATATCATTTCGATTCTTATGTCTGCGGAAATAATGTTCAATGCAGCCAATCTCGCTCTTGTAGCTTTTTCCCGATACACCATACCTGCGTCTTACCGAATACCCTCAACATCACTATCCCCTGAACATCTCTTACTTAGTGGCCAAACTTTCGCTGTATTCGTTATTGTTATTGCTGCAGCTGAAGTCGCTCTAGGATTAGCATTGATCATTGCGATTGCTCGGAGAAATGAAACATCTGAAATTACTAATCTGAGTTTAATGAAAGGCTAATCCGATGTGGGTAGATTACAAAAAAGCTCCTAACTTAATGATCGCTGAAACATGGAAAGAAATTCTAGAGGGAGAAGGACTTCCCGTTCGCCTTCTTCCAGATAGCGGCATTCTTGAACATAGTGAATTCTCTAGTTTCCGTGTGATGGTCCCTCGGGGAAGAGAACATGTAGCTGACGAAATTATGAGGAAACTTTAAATGTTTTCTGAAACTTTGGCATGGCTGATAATAGGTGCTCCTTTTTTTGCAGGACTCACGATTATTTTTGTGCTCAGGCCCTGGAGCCCCAAGCTTTGGAAATTTTCTGGCTTATTAGGGATTGCAGGTGTAGCAATTGCATTTTTATTAAGCCTGATTGCAATCACATCACTTTTAGAACACTCGTATCTAGAATTTTCTCCTCATAGCTGGTTCGTGATTGGAGAAAAGGGCAGCAATACCTCTTTTGAAATGACGATTGGCATTCTACTCGATCCGCTATCTGCAATCATGACTGCGGTTGTATCAGGTGTAAGTATGCTCGTCCAAATATACTCACTAGGATATATGCGAAAAGATACAAATTCTTTGCAAGATCAATGGCGCGATTACCCTAGATACTTCTGCTACCTCTCATTTTTCACCGCATCAATGCTAGGACTTGTACTTGCCTACAATTTATTACAAATGTTTGTTTTCTGGGAGCTTGTTGGCCTATTTTCTTACTTACTAATCGGGTTCTGGTTCCATCGACCGGCTGCTGCTGCTGCTGCCAAAAAAGCATTTATCATTACTCGTATAGGGGATTTCGGTTTCATGATTGGAATCCTGTATCTTTTCTTTAACCGATTTGAATTCATTCAACGTGGCCTGAATCCACTTGAAATCCCAGCTATCAGTGAAGCGGCACCATTGCTAGGATCAGGAGTGGCAACTTTAGTTGCACTTGGTCTTTTTGCTGGAGCCGTTGGTAAATCGGCACAATTCCCTTTACACACTTGGCTACCAGATGCTATGGAAGGGCCCACTCCGGTAAGCTCATTAATTCACGCAGCAACCATGGTTGCTGCAGGTGTTTTTCTTGTGGCTCGCCTATTTGATTTATTTTCAGTAAGTACTACAGCCATGAATACGGTTGCACTGATTGGAGGATTTACTGCAGTTTTTGCTGCATTAATGGGATTGGTCGCACATGATATAAAACGGGTTTTAGCTTTTTCTACTGTAAGTCAACTTGGCTATATGTTCCTAGCACTCGGAATAGGCGCTCCTGGAGTAGCAATGTTCCACCTATTCAACCATGCATTCTTTAAATGCCTCCTTTTCTTAGGAGCAGGGTCAGTTCATCATTCTGTCCACACATTTGACATGCGATACATGGGTGGCATTCGTAAATGGATGCCAATAACCTACTTAACTACACTAATAGCGAGTTTAAGCTTAGCAGGGATTTTCCCTCTGGCCGGATTTTGGTCAAAAGACGAAGTTCTCTCTTCAGCTTTTTCAGACCCCAGTTCCGTAGGTAGTATTGTTTTTTTCTTAGCTTTAGCTGCAGCATTTTTGACCGCTTTTTACATCACTCGCTTAATTCTGATGACCTTCCATGGCGATTTCCGCGGAGGTATCAATTCAGTGCCTCAAAGTGACCGCATCCCAGATGAAGCAGACCTTCATGTGCATCACCACGAATCCCCTAAGGTAATGATCATACCCATGGGTATTTTGGCGATCTTCGCTATTTGCTCCGGCTTCCTTGCAAATTCCATTATTGATTTAGGATTTATCGAAGCGCACTGGTTTGCTCATTTCTTGCATGAAAAAGCTCCTCTCTTCAACATATGGATTGCGCTTATATCTACTTTTACAGCCACTGCGGGAATCATTTATGCAATTACCCTTTACCGAAAGGGACTTTCTGAGTTAATAAATCCGTCTATACTCGGAGTGTTCTCAAATAAACTATTGTCACAACGTTTTTATATGGATTACCTGTACGAAAATCTAATTGTCAAAACAATTCTATATAAAGGTATATTCAATTTTTCGAACCTACTCGACAAATGGATCATTGATGGCAGTGTTAATTGCCTTGGATGGATCGGACGCAACAGTGGGAAAGCGCTCGCGCAACTCCAAACTGGACAGACGCAAGTTTATGGATTAGGAGTTTCAATAGGAGTAGTGATCATCTTACTATTCTTCCAATTGCAATAAAAATATGCTTAGTCTCATCACATTTACACCTGCATTAGGAGCATTAGCTTTAATAATTCTCCGCGGGAATGACCAAACTACAAGATTGATTGCACTTCTAACATCTGTAGTAACTTTTATGCTTTCTGCAATTGTCTTTTTCAGCTACGACACTGGAATTGGAGGATATCAATTTGTCCAGAGGTTCACTTGGATCGAGGCATTCAACATTGAATACTTGGTTGGCATCGACGGACTAAGTGCCCCGCTTGTCCTATTAAATGGTATTTTAGGATTATCTGCGGTTCTAATTTCATGGAATGTTTCTGAAAAAATCCATACCTACTTCATGTGGTTGTTAATTCTTCAAAGTGCGGTAATGGGAGTTTTTGTATCACTTGATTTAATACTCTTTTTTATTTTTTGGGAACTAGAACTGATTCCCATGTTCTTCCTAATATCTACCTGGGGCACTGGCCGGCGTGAATATTCTGCAATGAAATTCATTATCTTCACTTTCTTGGGCTCTGCCTTCATGTTTGCGGCAATTCTTGTTCTTTATTTTTCTGCTCCGGAATTAGAACGTACCTTCGACCTGACAGCTCTAGTTCATAAGGACCTGATGAACCTACTTGTCCCATCATCTTTGGTATTTACGGGATTTTTCATAGCCTTTGCAGTGAAGTTACCTATTTTCCCTTTTCATACTTGGCTGCCAGATGCCCATACTGACGCACCAACTGCAGTTAGCGTTATGTTAGCCGGGGTTTTACTCAAAATGGGGGGCTACGGCTTGTTAAGAATTAATGCGGGATTATTTCCAACTGAATTGATCTCATTTGCTCCCATCTTAGCTACCCTTGCAGTGATCAATGTGTTATACGGCGCTTTCATCGTAATGCGACAAAACGACCTTAAACGACTTGTTGCTTACAGTAGCGTTAGTCATATGGGATTTGTCATTTTGGGGCTTGCCTCAGTTGGTGCTTCCTCGGATACGATAAGCGCTGCAGGCCTTAACGGTGCAGCCTTGCAGCTATTCACTCACGGTACTATAACTGGGCTCTTATTCGTAATCGTTGGGTTAGTCTATGAGCGTACTCATACTCGTAATATTTCAGACATGAGCGGATTAGCCACAAAAATACCTATAATAGCTGTTGGATTCATCATTGCTGGGTTGGCATCTCTAGGGCTTCCTTTAACTAGCGGTTTTGTAGCAGAAGTTTTAATTTTCATAGGCGTGTTTCCTGCATACCAAGTCGCTACTATTCTAACTGTCACTGGAGTAGTACTAGCCGCAGGGTATATTTTATGGACAGCACAACGTGTCTTTTTTGGACCTTTAGGAAATAACTGGGGGTACCTCAAAGACGCAAATTTAGTTGATATCTCAACAATGCTAATCCTCGCTCTACCTATATTTATTGTAGGGATTTACCCTGCAATTCTAACCAATGTATTTGAAGCAGGCATCGCTCCTATTTTCGAAAGGTTCACCTTTTAATGGGTATTGAAACTACTGATTTAATTGCCATCTCCCCAGAACTTGCACTAATTCTGCTAGCTAGCTGCGTGTTATTCATTGATCTAATTTTCCCCAAGAAAGCTTTGGGTCAAACGTTGGGGATTTTAGGATTATTTTTCCCTATATGCGCAACCTTATTCCTTTGGAATCAACTCAGCATGAATGGTGATTATTTTGCTTTTCATAGTTCCTTGGTTACAGACCATTTTGCTCTATTTTTCAAACTACTCATTCTTGTAGTACTCGGACTAGTCCTTCTCTCATGCTCTGATTACTCGAAACAATCTGTCACAAATTCTAGCTACGCGAAGCAATTTCGTGAAAACCGATCAGAATTCACTGCGTTATTATTATTTTCATCTGCAGGCCTAATGCTATTGGGAAGTTCAGCTGATTTAATCACTATTTACCTATCCCTAGAACTAGCCTCGCTACCACTAGTCGCACTGATAGCATTTGGTAAGTCGAATAAATCCTTAGAGGCTGCCTTAAAATTTCTTGTCCTCTCTGCCATATCTTCTGCAATATTAATATACGGATTTGCATTCCTTTATGGGCTTACCGGAACAATGCGAATCATAAGCATTACCGAACCGACTATAGCTCAAATTATTATTAATTCCACATCTATGGCTTCCAATATAGGCATAGCAACTGCGATAGTGCTAATTACTGCGGGTTTTGGTTTTAAGCTCTCCATCGTTCCCTTCCATATGTGGACACCAGATGTTTACGAAGGGGCACCAGTCCCGGTTGGAGCATTCTTATCTATCGCAAGTAAAGCCGCTTCCTTCGCTGTAATCCTTAGGGTTTTCTACATGGCCTTTGGAGACATAAATTTTGATTGGTCAATCATGTTTGCTGTCTTATCAGTGATCACCATGACAGTAGGTAATTTTATTGCAATACAGCAAAAATCCATAAAACGACTCTTGGGATACAGTACGATTGCCCACGCAGGCTACATGCTTATTGGAATCGCTGCAGTTACAACAATTTCGCCCCTGGTGGGTGAAGATTCTTATCTTGGAATAACCAGCGTCCTTTTCTACCTTTGTGGTTACGCGACGATGACGCTCACTGCATTTTTTGTAGCTTTAGGAATCATCTCTAAAACCGGTAACGGACAGATTGCTTCACTTGCAGGTATGAGTAAACGCTCGCCTTTGCTAGCACTTATGCTCAGTTTATCGCTAGTCAGTTTAATAGGGATACCACCCACTGTAGGATTCACAGGAAAACTTTTCCTATTCAATGCTGCTGTTAATTCAGGCTTAGTGTGGCTCGCCGTATTAGCTGTTATCAACTCTGTGATTTCTGCTTACTACTATATGTCCATTATACGAATAATGTACCTGCGCGAAGCCACTGATGAGACCATTATAAAAACATCCCGTTCCAACATGGCGGCACTCTCTATTACGTCAATATCGATACTAGTTTTAGGACTTTGGCCTAACGGATTATTGTCCGCTGCAAATATCGCAGCAAAAAGCTTATTCGCCTAATTATTCATTGCGTCTAGGATTCGTTGGGCAGCCTCTTGAGGGTTCTTAGCTAAAGTAACTGCTGAAATAACGCAAATTCCATTAACCCCCGTAGTTGTAACTTGCTTTATATTCCCCAAATTAATACCTCCTATTGCAATAAGAGGAGGCCCATCTGCGGGAATTATTTCCCGAATCGCACTCAAGGTCTCTATTCCCGCAGGCCTAGTGTTTTCTTTGGAAGTAGTCGGAAAGATTCTTCCCACCGCAAGATAGTCCGAACCATTATTATATGATGCTTGAGCTTCTGAAATTAAAGCATTAGAAGTTCCAATTAATTGCCACGGCCTCAATACTTCTCGTGCACTACCTAAAGGTAAGTCATTTTGCCCTAGATGAACTCCATGTGAATTTGACGCTACCGCCAAGTCACTATGATCATTGACAATAAAAATTACTTCTTCAGAGGTACAAATTCGCTCAATTTCCAATGCTAATTCGATCCAATCACCTTTATTTTGATTCTTCACACGAAGCTGGATTACGCTAGCTCCACCTCTAATTGATTGCTCTATAATCCATCGAACGTCTCTTTCAGCTGTTAGTTCAGGGTCTACAATCACATATAAGCCAATGAGTTTTCTAGCTAACCGCTTACGATAATTGGATGCTGCTAAAAGCTCAGCTTTAGACATTAAGTTCGTCAGATAATTCAAATGAGGCAACTCAGGTGTATTCGGTTGAAGCGCGGTACTTGCACTTGCCAAAGATTTAATTGCCCCAAGTAATGCAACATAACGTATCTCTATTCCCCCTGGCCATTCGAGGGTTTTAGCATCACTAATAGCCTGATCAATAGCTGAAATTACATCATTCGCAATCGAGCCTAGGCCTAACTCTTTTGCTGTATTTAATCTAACTCGAGAACGTTGATCAGTTACATGATTAGTAATAGTAGCTTCAAAGTCATTCCTCACATAACTTAACGCACTGATAAGCCATTCTCTAGTAAAGTGAGGAGCTTCTTGTTGATTCATTGGACCACCCGAGCCATAGTAGAAAAATATATTCCTAAATGCTTCTAATCTTCTCTCCTACAAACTACAAATAAAACAACCATATTACAATTAGGCAGATTTTTATTTGTAATGAACTCGCCCCTTTCAAGACAATGCTCTTCTTTCAGCGAACTCAAGTTTTGGATTAAAGACTATGGTACCAATAACCCTATCACATGTACCTATTCCCTCTTGCGACTTCATTAAGTCTTAATCGAAAATCGTTACTATGGAATCAATTCAGGATAGTGTGCGCTTTGGTGAGGTAATTGAATCTTCAATCGAACACCTAACTGGGCAATGTCATTCTCTTTACGATTCACCTGCCTTGGGAAGCTTGGTTAAAATAGGGGATTCTATATTTGGAATTATAGATGGCATTTATACGGGTGCAATTGATCCCAGTCGAGGGGTGATTGCACGAGGTCATAACGTCAGTAATGAAGAAGAAATTTACCAAGACCACCCTCAATTAGATCAACTAATGCGTACCACAATCAGCGTGATTATTATTGGTTTCGAGGAAAACGCCAAAATAAATCAGTACCTCCCACCATTACCTCCAAGAATCCATAGTTTCATCTATAGATGCACGCCTGATGAAATTCGCAAATTCATTGAGCACATCGACTTCCTTGCATTGCTCCTACGAAAAAATATCCCAACTATCGACGATGTAGTCGCGGCAACTATCAAGCACGCACTGCAAGTGTCCGAAGATCCTTCATCCTTTTTGCTGAAAGCGACACAATCAATAGCTTGCCAACTTCCTTCGGATTTATCTCGCGTTGGATCAATTATCAAGCGACTACCTATGGATGATTTGTTATGAATAAATCAAATCAACATGCAAATCAATTAGGTTTAATAATTGGGGGCTCTATTTCACAAGGACTAGATGTACGATTTTCAGAAAGCCTGAACATTGAACAAACAAAAATAGGGACTTTTGTCACTATAAGCGGGATTAATAGTAAATTTTTTGGAACTGTTACCGATCTTCGACTAGACGCGACCGATAGTAAATTTTCATCACACATCTCAACCAATATTCCCGGATTAAGCAAAGTCCTTTCTGACACAACAGTTTATTCACTCGCAACAATTACACCTAGCCTTAACATCAGTGAAGAACATCAAGTCCCGCAACCTGCAAAATCTCTACCTCCTCACTTCTCACCCGTATTTCGTGCATCAAATGAAGATGTAGCCGCAGTATTTGGAAGTGAAGATCATAAGCACATATGGATTGGAAGTCCTTTAGACATGGAGGATGCACGAGTGTGCTTAAATCTAGAGGATTTCGTAAAACGCTCCAATGCGGTATTTGGAAAAAGTGGAACTGGTAAGAGTTTTTTAACTAGAATTTTACTTTCCGGAATACTCCAACGTCAGGTTGCAACGAATCTGATTTTTGACATGCACAACGAATACGGCTGGGAATCCTCCACCGAAAACGGATACTCCGCAAAAGGTCTCAAACAATTGTTTGGCAGTCGCGTCACAATATTTACGCTTGATAAGGAATCAGCTGATATCCGTGGAATCAAATACGATAATGAGGCTCAAATTGGATTTGATGAAATTGAACCCGAGGATATAGCCATTCTAGCGAGCACTCTAAACATTACTGAATTAGGAATCCAATCTTGCTATGCACTAGCCGACTATTTCAAAAAAGATACCATTCCCTGGATCTTAAAATTTTTAGAGTTGACCAAAGAGGAGTTAAATGATTTAGCAGATCATTTACGAGAAAATACCAATACCTTAGAAGCTCTTCGAAGGAACTTATCTCGCTTAAAGCGATTCTCATTTATGGCAGAAAGGTCAATTGGGAAAGGAATTACCACTAGTATCTTAGAAAATCTCATGGATAACCGACATGTAGTGTTGGAGTTTGGCAAGCATGGCGACAACGAAAGTGCATATATTCTTGTAGCCAATCTCATTACTCGCCGGATTCATGAAGAGTACAGAAAGAAAACAGAGGCAGCTCTAGCCGGGAATACAGATCTTCCACGCCCACTTGTGATTACTATCGAAGAAGCCCACCGATTCCTTAACTCTGGTGTCGCAAGCCATACTATTTTTGGAACAATTGCTCGAGAAATGCGAAAGTACCGAGTAACTCTATTGGTTGTGGATCAGCGCCCCTCAGGTATAGACGAGGAAATTCTCAGCCAAATAGGAACTCGAATCGTATGCCAATTAGATAATGATCGTGATATTGATGCCGTTCTTACTGCTGCTGCAGGATCGAGAAATCTACGTAATATTTTGTCCCGATTAGAATCAATGCAGCAATCCTTAATGTTCGGGCATGCAATTCCAATGCCCGTAGTAGTTAAGACCCGAAACTATGGTTCCGATTTTTACTCTGACATTACTCTCCCTGGTTTCGGTAATATTGATAAAAAAGACTTATTTGGATAACAATCATAAGGATAGGATTTAGTACTGAAATACCCTAAAACCATCAGGCCATGGGAAGCTCGATTACCTATCTTCTACGGGTGGGTTATCGTTGCAGTTTCGTTTATTACTCACTTTGTTCAAGTGGGTATACAGTTGTGGGCACTCAGTGTTTTTGTAGGACCGATGACTAGTGAACTCCTTCACTGGGAACGTTCAGACATTTTTGGAGCCGTAACAATACGAGTATTAATATCCGCTGCTGGTGTCCCATTAATCGGTAGATTTATGGACAAGCGTAACGGAGCGATGATACTTAGCATGATTGCAAGTGGAGTGGGTGGGGCTGTCTTGATACTCATATCGAGAGTAGAAGATCCTTGGGAATTCATGGTTCTTTATGGGATCGTAGGAGGAATAGCCTGGGTTGGACAAACGAACATTATTGCAGCAGCGTTAGTTCCAAAATGGTTCGTGCACAGGAGACCTCTAGCTATGGCGATTGGAACCACTGGAGGTGGCTTTGCTGCGCTTGTTTTACCCTTAATTGCGGCGATTACTATAAGCTCTTTGGGATGGCGCGATGCATGGGTGGTTTACGGAATATGCACAATACTTATTGGCGTTCCTTTAGCACTACTAATCAGGCGACAACCTGAAGATCTTGGATTATTACCCGACGGGGAAAAAACTAATACTTCTTTATTGCCAGTTTCATCATTCCCCACTGGGTATAACTTAAAACAATCCGTACGAATCAAGAGCACCTGGCTACTTATAATCGCAGTTGCCTTGGCAAGCGTACCTTCCATAGCAATCCCCGCCAATATGGTCCCATTATTTGAAGATCGAGGATTTAGTCAAAGTGGAGCAGCTTTTGCATTAAGTATTTACGGGCTTATGTCCGTTTCGGGGAGATATTTTTGGGGGTACATAGCCAACCAGACAACAGTTCGATTATCTTTCCTTGGACTAGTCCTGATGGGTGCTCTTGTTATGGGGTTACTCGCCGTTATCGAACAACAACCGTTAGCACTCCTCCTATTAGCTGCAGGAAGTGGCTTAGCTATAGGGGGAATGATCGTTCTAAATCCACTAATTTGGCCCGCCTACTTAGGGAGAGCCCACCTTGGTTCTATTCAAGGCGTGGTCTACCCATTAGTTAGTATCGTCATGGGCATAGGACCCATAATTTTATCGTTATCTTACGATAACCTCGGATCCTACAGCCTTGGGCTATGGGTAATCGTAGTCACTTACCTTCTATCATTTGTGGTCATGCTATTTACACCTGAGCCCTCATCAAAACAGGTTTAATTAACTATACTGCTATCCCCCATGCCTCTAATTCCACATCTGTAATACCAAAAAAATGCGCAACTTCATGGATCACCGTATCCTGAATCATTTTTTCAATTTCTTCATACGTCGTACATATTTTTTCAATCGGAATTTGAAAAACAGTTACTATGTCAGGCAGAACAGTACCGTATGAGTCTCTCTGAGTAAGCGGAATTCCTTCATATAATCCTAATAGCTGCTGCCCTGGAGCTAAAGGTATTTTTTTTAATTGCCTTTGAGTAGGCATCCGACGTACATGTACATCAACATTATGCATAATCAGGCGAAAGTCTTCAGGAATATTCTCCACCGCTTGTCTAACAAGCTCTTCAAAAGCCGCTTTACGCATAGATCTTAGTCAATTTCCTTCCTCAGTATTTTCAAAGTATTAATGTTTTCTGCATCAGGCCCTTTACCCTCATACCCTGGAACTTCCAAATAGAAGGGGATCTCCTGAAACGCAGGATGTGATAGAAGTGATTCGAATGCCCCGATGCCCAAATATCCTTCCCCGATATTCTCGTGCCGGTCCAACGCACCTCCAAGCTCAGGCTTAGAGTCGTTGCAATGAACTGCCATTAAATGGTCAATGCCAATTTCCCGATCAAATTCATCCATTACAGATTCAACCGTCTCTTTGGTACGAAGATCGTAACCTGCAGCAAAACTGTGCTGCGTATCTAAACATACCTTTACTCTTGGAGAATTCAGCTCTCTTATAAACATTCCTATTTCTGCAAATTTTGACCCTATATGGTTGCCCATACCTGCACTATTTTCAATAATTAATTTTGTCACTTCAGGAGTGTTATCTAAAATTTCCTCAATCGAAGCGACCACTTGTGAAAACACGCCATCAAATCCCCTCCCTTTATGGCTATTAAGATGAAAAATAACGCCCTCAACTCCTAGATCTTCTGCGGTATTCAAATACTTAATTAATGATGCTTTCCCTTTCTCCACTAAAGCCATATCGTCTGAACCCAAGCTCACCAAATAAATGCCATGAAAAACGTTAGGCCCAATGTCATGCTCATATGATTTTCGCCTAAATTCAGCAATACTTTTCTCATCAGGGGACTTAAATCCCCATCCTTGAGGAGCAGATGGAAATAGCTGCACGCATTCAGCTCCAATTTCCAATGCGCGATCAATTGCTTTATCTATTCCCCCAGATGTCGATACGTGTGCTCCAATGCGCATAGTGCCTCCTGCGTTAGTGTTGAATATACTAATTATCTAGAGCTTTGATGATAAAGCCAATAACTATCAAAAGGACTAAATCTGAGAGCCGTCATACTACAATTATCAGATTCCGGGCATTTGGATCTGCAGGATATAATATTAGACGACCCTGAACCAAACCCGAATGAAGTAATTCTTCAAACCGCTGCCTGTGGGTTTTCTCGGCATGACGCCTTGATTATT
>MDTE01104233.1_pt1 | contig 48585 bp, 59 predicted proteins | sample 811231 | NCBI WGS metagenome assembly MDTE01 (sample SAMN05326651, study PRJNA326480) | marine metagenome | isolation source: seawater | place: Indian Ocean: Red Sea | collected 2010 | reverse complement strand
CAGCAATTTTCAAAAAATGTTGATAAAGACCTTCTTGAGTTGGTTTATTGTAATAAGGTGTAACTAATAAACAAGCATCAGCACCTAATTCTTTTGCTTTTTGAGTTAATTCTATAGCTTCGCTAGTAGAATTAGCTCCTGAGCCAGCAATAACTGGTATTCTTTTATTTACGATATCTAAAGTTCTCTGAATAACTTTAGAGTGTTCATTGAAATCTAATGTAGCAGATTCGCCAGTAGTACCGACGCTAACGATAACATCTGTTTTATTGGATATATGAAATTCTATTAATTTTTCTAGAGATTCAAAATCTAAATTTCCAGATATATCCATTGGTGTAGCTATTGCAACCATACTTCCTTTAAACATATATACCTCGTTTTATATTAAGTTCTAACATTTATTTTTGGCCAAATGTTTAAAAGAGTGTTTAAAAAAACTGCAAGAGGTATAGCAAAGAAAACTCCCCAAATACCCCATATCGATCCAAAAAATAATATAGCTAATAAGATTGCGAATGGATGTATATTGACAGCGTCAGAAAAAAGAATTGGCACGACAACATTTCCATCAATAACTTGGATTAAAATATGAGAAACTATTATAATCCAAAAATCTGATGTTAATCCCCATTGGAAATATGAAACAAAAATAATTGGTATAGTTACTACAATTGCACCTACATAAGGAATAATAACTGAAATTCCACATAAGAAACTTAGTAGTAATGTATATTTTAATCCAATAAGACCAAATATTATGAATGATGCAAACCAAACAATTATAATCTCAATAAACTTGCATCTAATATAATTCCCAATTTTTATATCTAATTCTTTATATGTTTTTTTAGTTAAATCTAATTTCTCAGGAAAAAAACGTTGGAACCATCCAAAGATTTGAGATTTATCATATAAAAGAAAAAATATAAGTATAGGAACAATTAACATATAAATAATTATTTCAACCAAACTTCCTGCTGAAGATAAAGAACCTGTCAAAATGGTTTTACCAACAGTGGTGATTTCGTTACTTATTCCTAAAAAAATGCTATCAATTTGAGCTGGTGTAATTAGATTATTTTCTCCAAAAGTTACTCCGATAAGTCTTTTACTCTCAATAATTATATCTGGAAGAGATGTTATTAGGACTGTCAATTGTTCTAACATTAATGGTATCAATGTAAAAATTAAAAACATAAATAAAAATAAAAAAAGTAAAAAAACTATAATGACAGCTTTTTTTCTTTCTAATTCTATATTATCTTGAAATCTTTGTACTAAACCTTCTAGCATGTATGCCAATATAACTGCTACTAATATTGGAGCAACAGTTGAAAGTAGTATATAAGTTATCAATGTGGCAAATAATATAATCAAAGCAAGTGAAACTTGATTAGGGTCAGTTAAATGACTATCGTACCATTCTTTGAAAAATTTAAGCATAGGATTTAGTGAAAATCTTTTTCATAAATTGCTTTTTCTATAATACCTATAAACATGCTAAACTAAAACAGCTATTTATAAAATATATGAGATAAAATAACAATATTATTAAGAATGAAAGCTTCAATCTTCCCAATATTCACTCTCAAAGATGATCCAGCTGAAGCTGAGATTTTAAGTCATAAATTGATGATAAAAGCTGGTTTAATCAGAAAGCTGAATTCTGGTCTGTATACTTGGTTGCCACTGGGTATGAAATTGGTTTCTAGGATCTCAAAAATAATTATAGAAGAGATGAATAATATTGGATCTGTAGAAATATTAATGCCTTCTATTCAGCCAGCAGATCTTTGGAAAGAATCTGAAAGATGGGATCAGTATGGACCTGAATTACTGAGAATTAAAGATAGACATAAAAGAGATTTTTGTTTTGGTCCAACATTTGAAGAAGTAATAACAGATGTAGTCAGAAAAGAAATAAATAGTTATAAACAATTACCTTTAAATTTGTTTCAAATTTCAACAAAATTTAGAGATGAAATCAGACCAAGGTTTGGTGTAATTAGAGCAAGAGAATTCATAATGAAGGATGCATACTCCTTCCATTCAAATGAAGAATGTCTAAATACAACTTATGAAAAATATAAGTCTGCCTACATAAATATATTTAATAGACTCGGGTTAGATTTTAGAATGGTGGAAGCAGATAGTGGAAATATTGGAGGTAACGAATCCCATGAATTCCATGTTATAGCAGAAACAGGTGAAGATGATTTACTATTAGATGATTCTATGATTGGGATGAATATTGAAATTGCTAAAAAGAAATATGGCACTAAAGATATAGAGAAAATTATAAAAGAAAAAAAATTAAAACATGTTAAAGGAATTGAAGTGGGGCATATTTTTAAATTAGGAGACAAATATTCTGAAAAAATGAAAGCTATTATCAATACAAAAGAGTCTCAGAATATAAATATATTAATGGGCTGTTATGGAATTGGTGTAACACGAATTATAGCTGCAGCAATAGAACAAAATAGTTCTAGTAGTGGCATTATATGGCCTAAAGCATTGGAACCATTTAATATAGTTATAGCTGAAATAGACAGTCAAAAAAATCCTGAAATAAAAAAATATAGCCAAGAAATATATCAGGCAATCTCTAAAGAAAATAATATAGAAATACTATGGGACGATAGAGATTTGAGGTTAGGAAACAAAATCAACGATTATGAGCTTATGGGTATAAAGAAAATTCTAATTATTGGTAAAGATGAAACTTCTAACAAAACAATAACTTTAAAAATTGGAGACGAAAAAAAATTAATTCCTTTTAATGAGATCGCGACATATTTTTCAGATTAATTTAATCAAAATAGCGATAATCTTGTTGTGACTTATGTTGTTCGATAGCCATTTTAGCCTGATTCAATGCTTCATTAGCATATTTTATAGACATTTTGTAATTTTTTTTATCATGTGCTGTTCTAGCTTTTTTTATAAGTTTTCTCGTTCCTCTCCATTCATTTTTTAATTTTATAGCTTTACTATTTGCTGCTCTTGCCTGAGAAATAATTTTCTCTGATTCTTTTTTGCTAAAATTGTTAGAATTATCAGCATAAACTGAAAGAGATAAAATAAAAAATATAGAATAAATTATTTTTTTCATGTTTTAATCAATTAAAAATTTCCTATCAGTTTCTTCTTGGTATCCAATTATCCAAACACCTCGATTTTTTGCATGTATTAGAGCTTTTTTATATAAAGCTTTATTTACATTAGCCTCTATTATGAGATTTTGTCCTGGAAAAATCAAATCCGCATCATAGATTGTATCATTATTATATTTATAAACAATTGGCCATAAAAATGGATTATTATAATATTTTAACGATATATCCCATAAAGTATCTCCTGTCTCAACAGAATGATAAAATTTGTCTTTTACAACTGGTGCTGATGAAAAAGAAGTTTGTCCTTCTATAGGGGCATAAGGCAAATTAATAAGTGAGCAATTAGATATTATTAATGTAATAGTCAGCAATAAAATTAATTTTCTAAAAGGTTTTATTTTATGTCTCATATAGAATATCCTATAATCAATGGTAGACATTCTCATTCTATATTACTCTGTTAATGAATCAACTAAAAAAATGGCTCGATTAATTTCTAGAGGTGTTGAATCAGTTGATGGTGCCAATGCTGTTTTGAGGACAGTTAAATCTGATAAAAACTCACATGAAGACTCTGACCCAATAGCAGATACAAACGATTTAAAAAATTGTTCGGGACTTATTTTAGGAAGTCCTACTCATTTTGGTAATATGGCATCACCTTTAAAAGGTTTCTTAGACAAGACAACTGCAGAATGGTTACAAGGAACACTTACAGGAAAACCAGCTGGTGTATTTACTTCTACATCAAGTATGCATGGTGGACAAGAAACAACTTTAATATCTATGATGTTGCCGTTATTACATCATGGAATGTTAATAGTTGGTGTACCATATAGTGAAAAATCACTTATATCTACTAAAACAGGAGGTACTCCTTATGGTCCTAGCCATGTATCTTTCAATGAATCTCAAGATTTAAGTAATGACGAAAAAGAAATTTGTAAATCATTTGGAGCAAGGATTGCTGAAATTACTATAAAACTTAATAATTAATTATTTTTATATTCCATTATTTTCTTTACAAATGGTATCGTAATATTATTTTTTTCAGAAAGAGAATTGTAATCAATTGTTTTTATAGCATTACACAAAAAAAATAGATCTCTTCTATAGTTCTTCATAATAAAATTACTTACTTTTGTAGTAAGATTGAATCCTCTATCACCAGCAAGCTTTTCTAATACTCTTATTTTATTAATGTCATTTAAATCATTTATTTTGAAAATTAAATCCCATTTTAAACGTGATTTCAAATCAGGAATTGTAAATTTAATGTCTTCAATATTTTTAGTTGTAGTAACTAAAATACTTTTACTGTTAAGTATAGCTTCATTGATCAAAGAAAATAAATATTCTTCATTGTTCTGATTAATAATTAGTCGGTCTAAATTATCAATAATTAATATATCATAATCTTCTTGAGTAGAAAATTTCAAATAGTCTTCATTTATTAAAATAGTGATTTTATTATCATAATTTTTTATTGCTTCACAAAGATGTGTTTTCCCAGATGATTTATCTCCTTGAAGTAAAATAATGGATTTTTCATCTGATATAGATTTTGTGAATGTTATCAATTTATCAACTAAAAATTGATTATTTTCAGCAATAAAATTATCAAAATTTTTATTAATAGTAAAACTATAGTCTATTGGTAATTGCTTGAGGTCATATAAAGTTTTTTTCATATCTATATATATCTATAAGATTAATATATAATTAAATTCAAGTTATTTAAACATGAAAAAATCATTTAATAAATTAACATATAAAAAATCAGGTGTTGATATCAAAAAAGCCAATGAGCTGATAAAAACTTTAAAAAATAATACTGATAAATCTTCACCAAATATTATCTCTACAATTGGTGGTTTCTGTAGTTTATATAAATTAAATAGGCTCAAAGAACCGGTAATTGTATCAGGTACTGATGGAGTAGGAACAAAACTAAAATTAGCAACAATACTAAAACAGCATAAATATATTGGACAAGATTTATTGGCAATGTGTGTAAATGATGTAATTACTTCTGGAGCAACACCTCTTTTTTTTCTTGACTATTTTGCTACTGGTAAATTAAATACAACAATTCATTCAGTGGTTTTAAAAAGTATTAAAAATGCTTGCAATAAATACAAAGTTCCATTAATTGGTGGAGAAACAGCTGAAATGCCAGGTCTTTATAATGGAACAGATTATGATTTAGCTGGTTTTTGTGTGGGCATTGTGGAAAAGAAAAATATTATTGATGGAAGAAAAATTAGAAATAAAAATATTATAATAGGTATACATTCTAGCGGTATACATGCAAATGGGTTTTCGCTTATCAATGAATTAGTAAAACAGAAAAAAATTCAATTAAATAAAAAAATTGATAAAAAAAGTATCGGCGAGATGCTTATTACTCCTACCTTAATTTACTCAGATGTAATAAACAAAATTTTACCTCTTTTAAAAGGTATAGCTAATATAACTGGAGGCGGTTTAACAGAAAACATACCCAGAATAATGCCTAAAGAATTATCCGCAGAAATTAATTTAAAAAATTGGAAACTTCCAAAAATATTTAGCTTATTACAGGAAAAAGCAAATTTAAAGATGAACGAAATGCTAGAAACTTTTAACTGTGGTATTGGAATGATTATTATTATAGACCAATCAAATCTAAAGAAAGTTTGCGGAATACTTAAAAAAAATAAATATGCCCATAACATCATTGGAAAAATAATTAGAAGGAAAAATAATAAGGGAATTATTTATGAATGAAGTTAATGCGGCAATATTAATATCTGGATTTGGCAGCAATTTAAAAAATATAATTAATTCTAATAAAAAAAACGAAATTAATATAAATATAGTTTGTGTTATAAGTGATAATCCCAATGCTAATGGATTAAATATAGCTAAGAATGAAAATATTGAAACATGTATTTTAACAAACAAAAAAGAATTGAATCAAGAATTGAATAAAATTTTAGGTAATAGAAAAATAGATTTGATAATATTGGCAGGATTTATGCAAATAATTCCTTCAAATATAATTAAAAAATATTTTGGTCAGATATTAAATATACACCCGTCTCTTTTACCTAAATATCCAGGATTGAATACCCATGAAAAAGTTCTGGAAAATAATGAACAAGAACATGGAGCAACAGTTCATTTTGTTACAGAAAAATTAGATGATGGACCTTCGATTATCCAAGGAAAAATAAAAATAAAAAAAACAGACACTATTGAAGATCTTAAGAACAAAGTACATGAAATTGAGTACAAAATTTATCCAATTGCAATAAAATGGTTTCAAAAAGGGTTAATCAAGCAGGAAGATAATTTTTTTATTTTTAATAATCAAAAAATGACTCAACCTATTGAACATGTTTTATTATAAATTATGTATAGAATATTTATAATAACTTTAATTTTTTTCTCTAGCGGTATAAATGCTAAAGAACCATGGATGGAATTTAACATACAGTATAATTTACAAAAAAGCGGAATAACTTTTGCAACAAGTAATAATAAGTTTTATAAAGATGGAAATTTTTGGTTTTTTGAAATAATAAGTAATACTGCAGGTATAATGAAATTAAAAGAAGATAATAGATATGAAAAGTCTAAATTTATTATTTTAAATAATAATTTAAAAACTCTATCCTATGTATTCAAAGGTAGAAAAAAAGGTAAATTAAATAATATTAAAACAAAAATTAATGATGGAAAAGATTCGCATACTATAAAAAATGGTAATGAGATTTATCATGATTCTAACAAAAACTGGTATGATAGATTATCTGTTCAGATAGATTTAAGAGAAAAAATTAAAAATGGAATATACAATAATACATATACCGTATTAGATAAAGGAAGGGAAAGGATATATATATTTAAATTTATGAGATCAGAAAAAATCGAAACAATATTTGGAGAAACAGAAACGATTGTAATTCACAAAATTATAGAAAATAATAAGAGAAATACTTTAACATGGTATGCAATTAACCATAATTTTTTACCTGTCAAAATTGAACAATACAGAAAAAAATCTTTAAAATTTACAGCGAATTTAACTAAAATTTTAGAATAATTTTTATTTTTTATTCTTTAATCTTGTTGAAATAACTTTGATGAAACCTTCGGCATCTTTTTGATTATAATTTCCAGAATCAATTTCAAAAGTTGATAAATCTTTGCTATACAAAGATTTATTGGATTTTCTTCCCATTACAATGACATTTCCTTTATACAATTTTAATTTAACAATACCTTCAACATTGTTTTGTGTTTTATTGATCATATGTTGTAAAACTTCTCTTTCAGGACTAAACCAATATCCGTTATATATTAGTCTAGAGTATCTACTTGTAACATCCTCTTTTAAATGAAGAACTTCTCTATCTAATGTTAATGATTCGATTGCTTTATGTGCTTTATGATAAATAGTTCCACCTGGTGTCTCATAGCATCCTCTTGACTTTATACCTACATATCTATTTTCAACTATATCAAGCCTTCCAATACCATGTTTATTACCCATTTTATTTAAATTATCTAATATCTTGAAAGGGCTCATTTTTTTTCCATTTATTTTAGTTATATCTCCTTTTTTGAATTCTACTTCTATTATTTGTGGTTTTGATGGTGTGTCTTGTAGAGATGTAGTGTTTAACCACATTGATTCTTCTGGAGATGTCCATGGGTCTTCTAGAACCCCACCCTCATACGAAGTATGAAGAATGTTGGCATCCATTGAATATGGGCTCGTTTTCCCCTGATCATAATCAATATTTATTTTATTTAATTTTGCATATCTAACTAAATCTTTTCTAGATTTAAAAGCCCATTCTCTCCATGGTGCAATAATTTTAATTTTACTATCTAAAGAGTATGCAGAAAGCTCAAATCTGACTTGGTCATTACCTTTTCCTGTTGCACCATGACAGATATAATTGGTCTTTTCCTTTTTAGCAATTTCTACTAATCTTTTGCTAATCAGAGGTCTTGCTATTGATGTTCCTAAAAAATATTCACTCTCATAAATAGCATTGGCTCTAAACATTGGATATATATAATCTCTAACAAAAATTTCTTTTAAATCTTCTACATAGATTTTTTTTATACCTATTTTTTTTGCTTTTATTTTTGCTCCATTAATTTCCGAACCTTGTCCAATATCAGCAGTAAAAGCAACTACTTCACAGTGATATTTTTCCATGAGCCATTTAGTAATTACTGAAGTATCTAATCCACCAGAATAAGCAAGTACTACTTTAGCTGGTTTCATTTAATTCTTCTTTTTGAGTTGTATCATTTGGTTCAACCCATTTAAAACCATGTGAATTAGATTCTTTTTTCCAGAACGGTGCCTCTGATTTTAAAAATTCCATTATTTCCCTAGTAGCTTTGAATGCATTGTCTCTGTGCTCAGACCATGTAGCAACTAAAACAATTGGATCAGATGGTTTTAAATCACCAATTCTATGCAATATAATTCCATCAATTAGTTTAAATTTTTTAATAGCATCATTAAGGATATTAGTTAAATATTTTTCTGTCATTTCAGGATAATGTTCAAGAACCATTGATTCAACTTCTTCATCATCATTAAAGTCACGCATAGTTCCCAAAAAGACAGATGTTGCACCTATTTTAGAATCATTATTTAATTTCTGTTTTTTATAATCTACTAATGATACCCAAGGATCAAATTGCTCATTTATTATTTCTACTTTCATAATTAACCGCCCGTTACTGGTGGGAAAAAAGCTACTTCATCACCATCTTTCAATTTATATTTTCCATCAACATATTCATGATTGACTGCTATTAATAATTTAGTTGGACTATGTTTATCAACAACAACTATATTCCATAAATCCTTGACACTTGCTCCATCATCCAAATTTAATACTTCGCTATCTTTTCCTATTAAATCTCTTATGCTAGCAAAATACTTAACATTTATATTCATGTCTTTGACCATGTATAATAATTAGAAAACCAATAACAATCAACAAAATTCATCATTTATTCTAAAATACTAAAATTTATTGTTTTATATAACTATGTTTTTAGTTTTCTTGCTAAATTACCTAATATAACCCCTATTAAAATTGCAATATAACAAACAATAGCAAACATCCAATTGCCAGTAGTAATACCTGGATAAAATGGTGCTAGAGGGAAAAACATAGCAGTTACAAGAAACCATCCCGCAAGAACTATAATATTAAATTCAGGAAATACTTGAAGAAGTAATTCATAACTAGCAAGATAACCAGCAAATATTGCGATTATAAAAAATAAGTAACTTAATAATTTATACATTTTCTTATCCTCCAATGTAAGACATTTCGATTTTATTTCTTTTTTTATGATTATCCATTTCTGATCTGCTTTCAGAATACTTATCAGTTCTGTTTGACCATATTTTTATAAAATCTGACAAAATTTTATTGTCATCATCTGTATTTCTTAATAAATCAAGAAAATTATATCCATGATTAGAAAATAAACACGTAAAAAATTTACCATCAGCTGATAATCTTCCACGATTACAACTTCCACAAAAAGGATCTGATATGGATGAAATAAAGGCAATTTCCTGATTTGTTTCAAGGATTTTATATTTTTTTGAAGTTGAATTCTTACTATTAATCATTTTCTCAATAGTATATTTCTGTGTAATTATTTCTTTTATATCATTTGTAGTTATTACACTATCAATATTCCAATTATTTGTTTCTCCTACATCCATAAATTCAATAAATCTAAGTTGTATACGTGGATCATTTAATGAATCTATCATTGAAATAATTTCTAGATCATTAATGCCCTTCATTACAACCATATTTACTTTAACAAATCCAAATAGTTTGATAGCAATATCAATGGCATTCAAAATTTTTAATTTACTATTCTTTAATGTATTAATTTTATTTAAAGTAAAGTCATTTAACGAATCTAAACTGATAGTTATAGAATCAAGTCCATTTGATTTTAAATTTTTAGCCATTTTGTTGTCCAATAATGATCCATTAGTTGTTAAGGCTATGTTATTTATTTGATTTTTTTCTTTCAATGAATATATAAGTCTCTCAATATTTTTTCTTAATAATGGCTCACCTCCAGTTAATCTGATTTTTTTTAGTCCTATATTTTTCAAAATTTTAGAAAACCTTATAATTTCTTCATATGACAATAAATTTTTTTTAGATAGAAACGTATAATTATGATTAAATATTTCTTGTGGCATACAATAACCACATCTAAAATTACATTTATCTGTAACTGATATACGTAGATATTCTAATTTTCTGCCATTTTTATCAATAATATTGTTTACGAACATATCCTACAGTTTAAATCTTTATTAATTTTTATTGTTTTAAATAATAAATTTTTAATATCTATAATTAATAACTTACTTTCCAGTGTTTCACCGATATTCAATAATACTTTGATAGATTCTGTTGCTTGAATTGATCCTATAATACCTGTCAGTGTTGATAAAACACCATTTTCGCTACAACTATTACTCTCGTCATCTAAATTATCATATAAACAATTATAGCAAGGAGCGTTTTTTATATCATTTCTAAACACTGCTATCTGTCCTTCCATTTTTATTGCAGCTCCCATTACTAATGGCTTTTTATGTATAAACGATAATTTATTTATATTTTTTCTTGTCTTGAAGTTATCGGTAGCATCTATAATTAAATCACAATCTAAGAAAATTTTTTCACTCAATAAATTATTCAAATCTTTTTGGATTTTGTTGATATTTACATCTTGATTTATATTCTTCATTCTCTCGTAAGCAACATCAACCTTTCTTTTGCCAATATCATTAGTTCCATATAAAATTTGACGTTGTAGGTTTGTTTCATCAATAACATCGTTATCAATAATAGTAATCTTTCCTATTCCAGAAGATGCAAGATAATATGCGATAGGAGATCCAAGTCCACCTAAACCAATCAAAATAATATGTTTAGACATTAATAGTTTTTGCCCTTCTATATCAATTTCAGGCAACAATATATGTCTATTATATTTTAATAAATGTTCGTCTGACAAATCAAAATGTTCAAGATTTTTTATTTGCATTAAATTTATCTAATTGTTCTTTTGTTGCTTCTTTTTGAAATTTTGATTTATATTCGCCGTATGGCATTCCATAAATCAATTCTCTAGCTTCATCATATGTAATTGTTTTACCTAATTTTTCTGACTCACTAACATACCATTTAGAAATACAGTTACGACAAAAGTTAGCTAAATTCATAAGCTCTATATTCTGAACATTAGGATTATCACGTAAATGTTGAATTATTCTATCGAAAGTAGCTGCTTTTATTTTTTCATCATCATTCATTATCAAATATCCAATTTTATTGTTTCTTATATCCTATAATATTTTCAAGTATCATTACACTACTTGTAAATGATAATATTTGTAAAAATTGTAATATTAGTGAGATTTTCTAATATCTTTTTCAGATATTTGGATTCCAATGATCACAATTAATAGCCCAAAAATATAGTTCCAAAATAATTGTTCTTTGAGAATAAGTAATCCAAAAATAATAGACCATATTGGAATTAGATAATTCATTATAGATAAGAAAGTTGCTCCAGATGATTGAAGTATTTGAAAATACAATATTGTTGCTATTGCGGTACAAAATATACCTAACAATAATACGGGAATAGATAAAAAAACATCTACCTGTGCATAAGAATCATTTTCTAAAAAAATTAAATATAAAAGCATAAATACAGCTGATAAAAATATTGTTCCTGTTGATGCACTCAGTGCATTCGTGTTTTTATATTTTTTTCCATATACAGCAGCAAAAGAATATAAAATTGCACCCGATATAACCATGAGCTCAGAGATTAATTCGTTATTATAAAAATTATTATCAATATTTGAAGTATTTGGAACAATTAAAATTATAATACCTAAAAAAGCAAGTACGAATCCAATTAGTTTATTTCTTGTCATTTTTTCATTATGTAAAAAAAAATGCGATAAAATTAATGTAGATATAGGCATTGTAGACATTAGTATCCCAGCTAATGAACTATCGATATTTTTTTGCCCGTGTATTATGAGCAAGAATGGCGCTACTATACCAAAAATACTCATTATAAAAAAATAATTTAATTGTTTAAATTTAAACTCCAGTTTTTTATAAATGATTAACAGAAGAAAAATTAAAATAATACTACCTATTATTAATCTTCCAGCAACTATAATTTCTGGAGTGTAGTTTTCTAAAGCTATTTTATTTAGTGTAAATGCTCCACCCCAAATAGCTGATAAAACCATTAATAAAATCCAATTTATTGTATATGAATGCATATTAAGTTATCCTTTGCATATAAATCAGCATGAAAATATTATCAATTAATATCTCAGAACCAAAAAAAATTGTCTTTAACGGTAAAGAACTTATCACAAGTATATATAAAAAACCTATAGATAAAAGTGTTGAATTAACTGATTTTGGTATCGTAGGAGATCAGCAAGCTGATCTTAAAGTACACGGAGGGTATGATAAAGCTGTATATGCTTATTCATATAAACATTATAAAATGTGGTCGAAAAAATTAAATAAAGAATTTAATGATTATGGATTAGTGGGGGAAAATTTAACCATAGATGATTTTGATGAAGAACTAATAAATATAGGTGATGAATTCAGTATATCAGATTGTATTCTTAAAGTTACACAACCAAGAGTACCATGCTATAAATTAGGGATTAAGATGAATGACAGAGATTTTCCAAAAAATTTCTCGCAAAGTGGACGTACAGGTGCATATATGAAAGTATTAAAAAATGGGAAAATTAACCCCAATGATTCATTAAATATGATAAAAAAAGAAGATAATTCTATGAGCGTGTATGAAGTTGCAAAACTACTATACACAGATATAAATAATATTGATAAAATGAAAAGTGCTATAGAATTAAAAACATTGACTGAAGAAATAAAAGAGAAATTTAGAGAAAGACTGATTAAACTTGGTGAATTTGTATGAGAATTACGAACAAAGTAATTATAGATGATGGTCAAACAACAGTTTCGTGTACTGGAGATGCCAAGAGCGGAAGACACCCACAAATATTCCTAAATATAAGACCTAAGGATGGTAAAATAGAGTGTTATTATTGCGGTAAAACTTTTTGTTGGAAATCGTTTGCAAATATAAAGAGACCTATAAGTAAAAAAATTTTAAATAAAGGCGTTAAAAATGTTCTCAGATAGAAAATCAGTAAAAGAAGTTGAAGAAGGAATTAAATTAAGTCCAAAATTTGATAAAAAGGGATTAATTCCAGTAGTAACAACAGATCATAAATCAGGGAAACTATTAATGCATGCCTATATGAATGATGAAGCTCTCAAACTGACAATTTTAAAAAAAGAAGCTCATTATTATAGTAGAAGTAGAAAATGTATATGGCACAAAGGTGCTTCAAGTGGATTTATACAAAAAGTTAAACATATACTAATAGATGATGATCAAGATTGTATTTGGTTACAAGTATCAGTTAAAGGTAATGCCAGTTGTCATGTTGGTTACCACTCTTGTTTTTATAGGGAAATAAAAGTAAATAAAGGAAAAACAAAATTATCTTTCATAGAAAAAGAAAAAACTTTTGATCCGGATGATGTATATGGAGATGTACCAAATCCTACTAAATTATAATTATTGAATATTATTAAAAGTTAGATTTTGACTAAAAAATCTAGCCAAAACCCCACATATATATAATATTAAAATTAAATAGATTGGGCCTAATGAGCCCATTTCCCCAAATAAGTACACAATTGACGGAACTAGACTATAATTAGAAAAATAGTGATATGTAAAATGGTGAAATATAACTATAGGTATCAGAATTAAGGCACCTATAATAATGTTTCTAAAAATATTTTTAATAACAAACATTTTGATCTAATGAAATTAAGTATAACAAAAAATCAAGCTTGGTCACTAATTTTAGCTATTAAGTCTGCTAATAATATAAAAAATAATAAAAAAACACAGACTTTTTCGGCAAAAATATCTAATAAAAATATATCTATTGTTTATAATTTTGATAAACGTAAAGTAATAAAAAAGAATTTTATAAGTAATGAGAAATTGGATCAATTATTTGATATATATTTACCAATAATCTTAAATAAAAAGAAAGGGCCATATTTTATTGGTCATTTAGCTCAAACGCTAGATGGATTTATTGCAACTAAAACTGGAGAATCTAAATATATCAGTGATAAAGAAAATCTAGAACATATACATAGACTAAGAGCTCTAGCAGACATTATTGTTGTTGGATCTAGAACTATATTATTAGATAATCCAAAACTTACTACAAGATTAGTAAAAGGAACAAATCCAATAAGAGTTATTTTAGATCCAAATAATAAATTGGTAAATAATAAAAATAAATATAGATGCGTTAATAAAAATAGTATTATATTATGTAGTAATTCAAAAAAAAATAATTTTTATTCTTCTGTAGATCTTCCAATAAAAAATAATCATTTTTTAGTAAAAGATATAAAATTAATATTTAAAAAGTTTAATAAAAAAATTATTTATATAGAAGGTGGAGGAAAAACAATTTCTTTTTTTTATAAGAATAATATTCTTGATAGAATGCATTTATGTATTTCTCCATCTATATTGGGAAATGGAAAATCAAGTTTTATCATAAATAAAAACTCTAAAATAGATTTTTTCAGAAATTTAAATACTGAATTTTTTAAGATGGGAAGAGATATATTATATGATATTAGATTTTCGGTTTTTTAGATGATATTAAAATTAAAAATAATCCAGGAAAAGAACAAATTAGATTTAATAATCCATAGATTATTGAAACACTTATGCTAGCACTAGCAGAAAGTCCTAATAAAAATGAAACTAAAAGAGCTGTTCCTTCCCTAACTCCCCAACCTCCTATACTTATAGGTATAGTCATTGAAAATAAAATAATGGGGGAAAATACAAAAAAAGCAAAATAATCAATTGTTAAATTAAGTGATAATGCTGAAATAATATATATGAGGATATAGGTAATTACCACTAAGAATGAATAAAAGATATGGTTCCAAAAAATATGACCAGAAAATATACGATAAAAATTTTGTCCAATAATATTATTAGAGAAAAAATTCTTAATTTTTTTTCCAAAAAAGATTTTTAATATTAATGTAGATATAAGAATTAAAAAGAATAAATACATAAAAGCAACATATTTTTGATTAATGAAGAAATATATAGTCAATGATATTATAAAAGTTACAAATAATACCAACTGCCCTGATAGCCTTTCAAAAAATACTGATTGAAAAGATTTTCCAATTTCAAAAAAAGCTTTTTTTTCTGAACTATGATAAATTCTGTATATATCTCCAACAATACCACCAGGTAGAATATTATTAAGAAAACTTGATATATAATAAAACTTTAGTGAATAAGAATATGAAAGATTCATGTTTGAAAACTTAGAAATATAGACCCACCTATATGCTGATATTAGATACTGAAGTGTACTCAATAAAATAATCAACAATAAATATTTATATTCAATTAGCTGTATAATCTTGAAAATATTTTTACCATGTTCATCCAAGACTAAATAAAGGAGAAAGATAGATACAAAATATTTAAAAATGTTGATAATAGTTTTCATATTTTTAAAAAAATGTCATCATGTCCTACTACTAATTTTGATGAAGTTTTATTAATTTCTTTTAATCTAAAACTATTCCATGATTTAAGAATATCAATAGAAGTATCATTTCTTTTTCTTAAAGCATTATAAATAATTTTTAAATAAGTTTTTTGAAAATCTACAGATCTTAAATCTTTACAGTCTATAATCCATGATGAATCTCTAATTTCTATTGTATGTGATGTTTTCTTAGTTAGATCTAAAAAATATTTTGTAAAATCACAACCTAAAGAAGGTCCTAAACCTTTATCTTGTTTCATATCTTTTAAAAATATATTTTTAATGTACTTATCATATTTATTAATAGGATTCCATTTAATTACTCCATTGAAACATAATGTAAATAATAATACTTGTCCTTTGGAAGAGTTTGATAATATTTTTTTAATAATAGATTTAGACAATAAATCAGAAATTGCAGAAAGACTAATTACATCAAAATTTTTCAATTCATTGACATATTCAATAATATTTTCATTCTTTATAGTAATATTAACTATGTCTTCCTTCATATAATTTAATATAAATTTATTTAGATGGCTATTTCCTTTGATTTTATAATTATTATCAAGTCTTTTTTTTAAAAAATTATGTATATGTTTAGTTAATGATCTATCATGATCAATCAGTAAAATATCTTTAAAAAAGATTTTATTTAATAAACACCATATTGCAAAAGATCCAGTTCCGCATCCTAAATCAATCATTGATCTTTTATGTTTAAGTTGAATAAGTTTTTCTACAACGAATTTATTTCTAGATTTGTTGTCAAAAAACTCTCTTTTTTCGATCCATTTGAAACTAAATGTATTATTTTGTGATAGCATATAAAAATTTTTTTGCACTATTTTTCCAAGTATAATCTCTACTTAATGAAAAATTATTTTTATTTATTTTTTCTTTTAGACTTTTAGAAATTCTTTTAGCAAATTCATTAATATCACCTACTTTAATATAATCAACATTTTGATTTTTTAATGTATCTTTCAATACAGGTATATCAGATGTTATAATTTTTAAACCAAATAATGCAGATTCTAAAAGAGCGATTCCAAATCCTTCATAGTAAGTTGGAGAAACAAATATTTTAGACTTACTCATGTAAGATAGTAATATCTTTTGTTCGATTGTTCCTAAGAAAAGAATTTTATCTTTTAAATTATATATCTCAATTTTTTGTTTAAGATTCATATAATATTTATCAGTAGGATTATAACTTCCAACTATAAAAAGTTTCCAATTTCCATCAACTTTAGATAAAGCTTCAATTAGTATATGATATCCTTTCCTTTGTATAATATTCCCTATAGTGATTATATTATTTTTATTTTTTTTCAATTCTGATTTTAAAAATACATTATCTATTCCTGGATTTACAATATAAGTTTTTTTATAGCAAGTAATAAATTTTTTTATTTGTTTTGCGATATGATTACTAACAACAACAAGTTTATCACAATGATTATATGAAATTCTTTCAGAAAAATAATTATTAATTAATTGCATATGATTATTTGAATTTTCTTGAGATGTTGGATGATGTATTAGCATCACAATTTTATATTTTTTATTAAGAACAGTTATGATGTTTCTTATTAATGGAGCTAATAAACCATCTATACAAATTATACTATTATTTGGAATGTTAAGCAGCTTACGAAAAAATTTATATTTATAATTCTGATCATTAGCATCATACGCTATTACTTTAATATTAAAAAATTGTTTCCTTAATTCTGAGACTATTTTTAAATCATACTTAGTTCCGCCCGTTATAGTATCTTTAAATATGGGAATAACAAAAAAATAATTTTTCATTATTTAAATATTTTAGTATAAGAAGCTGATGCAATATGTGACTCATTTAATATGGCTTGTATAGAAATAATATCAGTAACGTCTATTTTTAAGTTTAATAATTGATTACTAAATTTATCTACAATCACTTTAGCAATAAATTCTGTGGTTGTAAGAATACTTTTAAAATCATCAATTTCATCTAAATTCTGATAATTATATATAGATATAACATCTTGAAGTATTTTAGTTGCTTTATCGATATCAATAACAACATTTTTATTATTTAGTTTTGAACTAGTAATGATTAGATCAATTACATAAGTTGCGCCATGTAAATTTTGAGCTTTACCAAAGTATTCATCTTTAAGGCTATGAGCTACAAATAAATAATCTCTTACTTTTACTTCAAACATACTATTTATTATAATTTACAACTTTACAAAAAAAATTTTTATTTTTAATATTTTTAAAAAAATCTGGTAATTTTTTAAATTTAATTTCATTTTTATCTATCAGTGCATCTAATTTTTTATCATTTAGCAACCTTATGGCTAAATCTCTTCTAGTTTTATTTGTCCAAAACTTAATCCTATTTTTTGATATCTTTGAAACTTGAGAAAAGATAATATTCAATCTTTTTGATAAATAGTATTCACCAAATTTAATTGTTGACTGAGAAGTACCATACCAGCTTAAAATACAAATTGTTGCTTCATTCTCAGATATTCTACCTATTTCTTTAAACAGTTTTGAATCTCCTGTACATTCGTATATATAGTTTGCACGAATATTTTTATTAAAAGTTGTAAAGAAGCTGATATTGAAAAAATCAGCAATCTTTTTCTTTTTTTTGTCCTTATCAATTAGGATCACATCAAGTCCAATTATTGATTTTAAAATATATGCCATTAATAAACCTACTATGCCAGCACCAATGATTACACACTTGTCTCCTACAGATGGTAATGTATCCCATAATGCATTAATTGCTGTTTCTAGATTTGCTGTTAATAAACATCTTTTTAAAGGTATTTCTCTTGGAATAATAGAAATTTCATTCTCAGCTATTGTAAAAAGATTTTGATGGGGATATAAAGTAAAAACATTTTTCCCTTTATACTTCGGAGACCCTTTTATAACTTTACCAACATTTAAATATCCATATTTAATTTCTTCTCCAAAATTCCCGACTTGATGTGGGCATTTCATCATATTTTTTTCACTTTTTGGCACTTTTCCAGAATACACAATATATTCCGTACCAAAACTAATACCAGTGTATATAGTTTGAATTAGGACCTCATTATTTTTAGGAGGATCAATTTGTTCAGTTTTAATATAACTTCTATTTTTTTTATTAATCCAAAATGATTCAACATTCAATAAATCCATACCAATATATCCATGTTAATTATATTATATCTTGTATGAAAAAGATTTTATTTCAAGCAATATTTTTAGGTTATTTATATCTAAATCTTATAACATTTATATTGCTCTATAATACAAAATATATGAACATATTATTGGTTAATACTCTAATATATTTTTTAATTTCGATAATTATATTTTTGTTTTTTCTAAAACTAAAAGAACATACTTTGTCATATGGTTCAATAATAACCTTTTCCAGAACAATAATTAATATAGTTATATTATCGGTAGCTATTTTTTTTGACAACTTAATATCTTCAGCCAATTTGATTATAGTTCTATCATTAATATCATTAACTTTAGATGGCGTTGATGGTTATATGGCAAAATTATTTAACCAATCATCAAAGTTTGGAGAATTATTTGATATGGAGTCAGATACTTTGCTAATGTTTATCTTATGTTTATCACTATATTTAAATTTTAATAGTAATATATATATTCTACTCATACCGGTTTATAGATATATTTTTATTATAATGCAAAAAAAGATTATCTGGTGTAGGAATAATTTGCCTGATAGTTTGAGACGAAAATTTATTTGTGTTGCTGTAACACTTATATTAATTGCTTCTCATATAACAATATTTAATGAAAAAATTGTAGCTTATATGATAAATTTCAGTATTTTTCTAATTACATTTTCATTTTCTAAAGATATAATTTGGTTATATCAAAAAAATATGGTGAAAAGATATGAATATTAAAAATATATTGCTTATATGTCTCTTAATATTTTCAAGCAATATTTATAGTAAAGAATATCAATATGAAATTGATCAAAGTCATTTTGCTCTTGGTTTTTTAGTGGAACATGCTGGTTATGCTAAGACATTGGGTATGTTTAGAGAAATTTCTGGCTCTTTTATTCATGATGAGGTTAATAGTGTAGTAAAAGATATTAAAATAATAGTTAAAACTTCAAGCGTTTATACAAATCATGAAAAAAGAGATTCACATCTCAGAAGTCCAGATTTTCTCAACTCAGATAAATTTCCTGAAATGATATTTACTGCTTCAAAAGTAAAAATTAAAAATAAAAATGCTGTCATAGATGGGAATTTAACTTTATTGGGTATTACAAAACCATTACAATTAACAGCAACTATTAACAAAATTGCAGAATATCCTTTTAGAAGCGGGTTAACAAAACCGATTGTTATGGGAGTTTCTGCTCGTGGAAGTTTTAACCGTTCTGATTTTAATATGATATATGCGATTAAAAAAAATTTAGTTGGTGATACTATAGATTTAATAATAGAGTTTGAGGCTAGAAGAAATTAATTGAGCAATAAGATTAATCAAATTAATTTTCAAGACTTAAGAGAATATATTGATCGTGTAGGCTATAACGAATCTGCTGTACTTAAAGAATTAAGATTAGAAACAAAGAAAATAAGTGATTTATCTATTATGCAAGTTGGTGCAATGCAAGGTTCTCTTTTAAATTTTTTATGTAAAATTGGTAATTTTAGAAAATGCATAGAAGTAGGTGTCTTTACTGGTTATAGTTCAATTTGTATAGCATCTGGTATAGCTGATGATGGGATTTTATATGCACTTGATAATAGTGAAGAATACACTGATATTGCGAAAAAATATTGGGAGAAAGCAAAAGTTAATCATAAAATTAAATTACTGCTTGATGATGGTATTAAGTCATTTAAAAAATTATTAAATCAAAAAAAAGAAAATTCATTTGATTTTGTTTTTATTGATGCAGATAAATCAAATTATAAAGATTATTATGAACTATCTTTGAAATTAATTAAAACAGGTGGTTTAATTGCTATAGATAATACTATATGGAAAGGAAGGGTTTTTAATGATGATGATAGATCAAGTGGGACTAGTTCTATAAGAAAACTAAATGACTTTATCAAAGAAGATAATAGGGTTGATCACTGTTTATTAACTATTTATGATGGAATGACATTATGCATAAAAAAATAGAAAATAATATTGTTGTAAACTTTTACATTTTTTCAAAAATGTCTGATTTGCCATATCTTAAAAATTCTATGCACAAAATATTGTTAGATAACAATGTTAAAGGAACTGTTCTAATATCAGTAGAAGGAATCAATGCAAATTTGTGTGGTGCTGATAATAAACTAATGAACAGCATAAAAGACATAAAAAAATTAATTAAAATAGATTCTATTCATGTCAATAAACAACCTACAAATATAAAAGCTTTCAAACGTCTTAAAGTAAAGATTAAAAAAGAAATAATAAAAGCTGGTTTTATAATCAATAAAAATAATGTAGATAAATTTAAATCATTGAACCCACACGAATGGCAAAAAACTTTAAATGATAATGTGCTTGTATTAGATATAAGAAATAAATTTGAATATTCACTAGGTTCTTTCAAGAATGCAAAAAATTTAGATTTGCTTAATTTTAGTGATTTGAATAATAGAGAGAAATTATTATCTACTTTTGATAAAAAAAAGCAAGTTGCGATATTTTGTACTGGTGGTATTAGATGCGAAAAAGCTGCAATTGTCCTTGATAAAGCTGGATTTAAAAATATTGTTAAATTACAAGGAGGTATAATTAACTATCTAAATTCTGATATTAAAAATTCAAAATGGTCTGGAGAGTGTTTTGTCTTTGATGATAGAATAACAATTTAATTATTAGTTTGTTGAAGAATATGATTCAACACTTTCTCATATTTCTTTTTATCTATAACATCAGGATGTTTTATAATATCTCTTATAGTTGAAATTGCTACTTGAGATTTATTGACACGAATAGCAAAATCTAATTTATCTAAGTAAAAATTAATATTTTTTCCATTATCTAATTCAATTAATTTTGAAAATGCAATTTGAATCTTTTCTTGATTATTTTTTTCACTCAACAATGTTAATACAGAGATATAATTTAACCAAGTTTCTTTTTCATTTGGATTAATTGATATAGCTTGTTCGTAAGCAATAACAGATTTTCTGTATCCTTCAATTAAAGAATAAGATTTTGCCAACATAACCCATCCTTCATAATTATTTGGATTTATTGAAAGTTTTTTCTCTAAATTAGGTATATTTTGTCTAATTTTTAAGATTTTATTTCTTATGTCTTCATGTTTAACTAAAATATTTCTATATTGATCTATATCTTGAATTGAAGATGTTGTAAAAAATAAAAATAACACTAAGAATATTAATAATATTGATAAAAGATATTTTTTACTTAAATTAAGATAAATAATATATATATATGTAGTTAGGGTTATAAATATAATAAAATAAATCATTTTTTTAAATAAAGATTTCTAAATAAAATATATGACAATACAAGCAAAAATATTAAAGGCCCTAACCACAAAATAATATTTTGACTAGAGAATGGAGGTTTATACAAAATATAACTACTATATCTTTCTATTAAAAAAATTTTTATTTCTGTCTCAGTTTTGCCTTCCATAACCATCTTCTTAATTTTATTTTTAAGATCTATTGCCAAAGGTGCTTCTGATTCAGCTAGGTTCTGATTTTGACAAACCATACATCTTGTCTCTGATATGATTTGTTTATATAAATTTTCTTTCTCGAAATTATATTTACCTTCTCCTATAGCATTCATAGAAAATAGAAAATTATATATAAATATAAATAATAAAAAAAAATTAATTTTCTTCATTGATTCTCTCTATCATTGGAAGTAATTCTTTATAGTAAACTTCCTCAGACAAAGCTCCAATATATTTTTGTCTTATAATTCCTTTTTTATCAATTAAGAAAGTTTCTGGAACTCCGTATACCCCTAAATTCATAGCATATTCACCCAAATCATCATATAAAATAATTTGATATGGATTGCCATGAATATTTAGCCATCCATTAGCATCATTTTTTAAATCTTTATAGTTTAATCCGTATATATTAATAAAATTTTTTTTACTTAAATCTGATATATATTTGTGTTCTTTTAAACATTCAATACACCAACTAGCCCAAACATTTATGATCGAAACTTTTCCGTAGATAATATCCTGATTGATAATTTTTCCCGTATTTAATTCCTCTAACTCGAAAGAAGGTATTTGTTTGCCTATTAAAGGAGAACGAACAATTTTAGGATTATTATAAATACCAAAAGTTAATATAATAAAAATAACTATAAAAATGATTATAGGGAAAGATATTCTCATTTTATGTTTTTTTCCTATTCAAACTCATTTGAAAACAAATACTCAATAATGCACCCAACACCATAATAAGTGCTCCTAACCAAATAAATCTAACCAAAGGTTTGTAATATATCCTTACCGACCAGCTGTTATCATCAACTAAATTTCCAAGACTAATATATAAATCACGACTAAAACTAGGGTCAATACCTGCTTCTGTCATGGGCATATCAGATTTATTCGAAAAATATAATCTTTTTTCAGGATTCAAAATTGATATTAATTTTCCGTCTTTAAAAACATTAAATTTTCCTTTTAAAGATTCATAATTTGGTCCATCTTCTTTAAAGAATGTTTCAAATTCAAATATATATTGATTAATCATAACTGTATCACCAGTTTTCATAATTAATTCTTTTTCAATTTTATTGTTTTCTACAATGGTTACGCCAAGTGTAAAAATAGCTAAACCTATATGTGCAAGATACATTCCTATATTTAATTTCAGTCTACTTATTATTCTGTTTAAAGAAAAATCCTGAAATAGATTATGGAATAAATTAATAGTTATCCAAAAAAACAAAAATAATCCTAGGACTACATATAAGTTAACTACGGAAAAAATAAATAAAGATACAAATGTTAGTAATGTTATGAAAATAATATTTGTTCTGATATCTTTGTGATTACCACTACCATCAAATTTGATTATAGGAATAACACCTGCCAGTATGATCAGTGGTATCATTATGGGTAAAAAAGTCAAATTATAATATGGTGTTCCAACTGAAATCTTTTCTAACCCAAAAATATCTAGTAAAAGTGGATAAATTGTACCCAATAATACAGTAAATGTTGCAGTGACTAACAAGATATTATTAATTAGAAAAAAACTTTCCTTAGAAAACAAATTAAATGACTCATTATCTTTTATTTTATTCGCATTTAAACTATATATTACTAAAGATGCTCCAATTATTAATCCTAAAAAAATTAATATAAATATTCCTCTTGTTGGATCATTTGCAAAAGAATGTACTGATACTAAAATGCCTGATCTGACTAAAAACGTTCCTAGTAAGCTGAGTGAGAAAGTAAAAATTGCTAGTAATATGGTCCAATTTTTGAAAATATTTTTCCGTTCTGTCATTATTAATGAGTGGATCAATGCTGTAGACATTAACCACGGCATAAATGAAGCATTTTCAACAGGATCCCAGAACCACCATCCACCCCATCCTAGTTCGTAATATGCCCACCAACTACCTAAAGCAATACCGAGTGTCAAAAAACTCCACGATAATAATAACCAGGGTCTGAGCCAAGTAGCCCATTCTTTTTTAAATTCTTTGTGAATACAACATGTAATTGCAAAACTAAATACTACTGATAAACCAACATATCCCATGTACAACATAGGAGGATGTACAATTAATCCAAAATCCTGTAATAAAGGATTCAAATCACGTCCATCAATTGGCACCGATAAATTTTTTTCAAATGGATCAGATGTAAATATTAAAAATAATAAGAAACCAAAATTTAAAAAACCCATTATTGATAAAAAGTTTTGTCTGAATTCTGTTTCGAGCGACTTACTATATTTGCTTGCCAAAAACATCCAAAAACTTAAAATTAAACACCATAGCAACATAGATCCTTCATGACCTGCCCAAACAGCAGAAATTTTATAAAAAAATGGTAAAGCAGAGTTCGAATTATCAGATATATATTTGACAGAAAAATCATCAATTAAAAAAGAATAAATAAGACACAAAAATGACAAGAATAGTATCGGAAAATGTATCCTAGATGTAAATGATATTAAACGCTCATGTTGTATATCAATTTTATAGAAAATTGTTTTCGATGATACCAGCAAGAATGAATTGAGCATTGCTAATATTAAAAAGAAATAACCAATATATGAAATCTCATTAATCATTTAATTATACTTTTAGATGTCTCTTCTAATTCTTTTTTATTAATTTTAAGGCTCTCACTCACTTCGGGTGGCATATATGTTTCATCATGTTTTGCCAAAACCTCTTCAGCAAGAAAAGAACCATCTGATAATAATTTTCCTCTAATTACTACACCTTGTCCCTCTCTAAATAAATCAGGCAAGATACCTTTATATTTTACCAAAATTTTCTTTTCAAAATCGGTAATATAAAATTCTATATCTGTGGTTTTTTTACTAATAATAAGACTATCATCTACTACCACACCACCTATTCTAAAAACATAGCCAGGCGGAAATTCTGTCTGACTTATTTGGGATGGGCTTCTATAAAATAATAGATTTTCATTAAATACTTTTATAAATAAAAAAAATAGAACAACCAAAAGAAAAGAGATAATTAAAACATAATATATTCTAATAGTTCTTTTTTTCATGAAATTAATTTATTTTTTATTAAAACTAGTTAGACGTTTATAATTTATATATAGAATCACTACGTTAACTATCATTGATACTATAACAATAATATATGAAGAAAATATATATATAAAATAATCTTTCATTGAATGAATCATATCTTATATATGGGTAAATAAAAACTACAATAATTCTAATTTTTATGGCCATGGGTGGACTTGAACCACCGACCGCAGCGTTATGAGTGCTGTGCTCTAACCAACTGAGCTACATGGCCATCAAACATTAAATCTAAAAAAGATTACATCACCATCTTTAACAATATAATCTTTACCTTCTTGTCTCCATACACCATTATTCTTGGAACCTTGTTCACCATCATATTTTATATAATCATCATAAGCGATGGTTTCGGCCCGAATAAATCCTTTTTCGATATCAGTATGAATGATACCTGAACATTGTCTAGCATTAAAATGTTTTTTTGCTGACCACGCTTTAGATTCTTTTTCGCCTGAAGTATAGAATGTCTTTAATCCTAAGAGTGAGTAACCAGTATGAATAATTTGATTTAATGGAGATTGATCAATAATTGATTCATCAACACCCTCGATGTCTGAATTTAAATTAGAACGATATTCTGATCTTTCATCTTCCGGTAATTCTAAAATTTCTTCTTCAGTGATTACATCTATAGGAACAATTGGAACATCAATATTTGATTTATTTTTAAATGTTATAATTTCATCGTTTGGAGTATTGCTATTAATATTTGAAATTATAAACATAGGTTTGCTGGTTAAAAGTTTGAAATCTGGAATAAACTTTAAAACTTCGTCATCAATATCAGGTGAAAACTTATTTTGATTTAAGTGATTTAATATATTAGATAATTCTTCTGTAATCTTATCTTGTTCTTTACTTGAAAATTTACTTTTTTTAATTCTTTCTAAATATTTTTCTGTGATTGATATATCAGATAAAATTAATTCTAGATTTATATCAGAAAAATCTTCAACTGGATTATATGTATCTTTTACATGTATAATCTTATCATCTTTAAAAAACCTGACTACATGTGCAATGGCATCCACATTTTGTATGTGTGTTAAAAATTCATTACCAAGACCCTCTCCTTGTGAGGCACCTTTAATCAGTCCTGCTATATCAACAAATTCAATTATTGGATGAATAATATTTTTAGAATTATTTATGCTAGCTAATGCTTGCAATCTATCATCAGGAACAAATACATTGGCTTTGTTTGGTTCTATAGTACAAAAAGGATAATTTTGCGCATCTATTTTCTGAGAAGTTAACAAATTAAAAATTGATGATTTACCCACATTTGGCATTCCTACCAAACCACATTTAAAACCCATCTTTTTATTTTTCCCCGTTTAGATGATTCATTAATTCTGAAAATTTATTTTCTAAAAAAAGATTAATATTATTCATAATTAAATTCATACTTTCATTAATTTCTTTTTTTTGTTCTAATGTGGGTTTTCCTAAAACATATGAGACTGTTTCATCCTTAATATCAGGCTTTCCTATGCCTATTCTTAATCTCCAAAAATTTTTTGATCCAATTTTTTCTATAATACTATTTAGTCCATTATGACCTCCGCTGCCACCTCCAAACTTTAGTCGTATTTTGCCATTTACTAAATCTAAATCATCATAAACAACAATTATATTTTCTGGTGTAAAATTATTATTTCCCAAAATTTTTTTAATAGGTTCTCCACTCTGATTTACATAACTTAGGGGCTTGATTAATATTATTTTTTTATCATCATGACTGAATTCTGAAATTTCAGAATTATATTTTTTTGAGAATATAAATGCTTGATTTAGTTTTTCAGACATTAAATCTAGAAACCAAAAACCTACATTGTGTCTAGTACGTAACAGGTTTTTATCGGGATTACCTATACCTACAAACAATTGTAAAGATTTATATTCCATACTGTTGGCTAGCGTGTATGCCTAAATTATTCTTTTTTAGCTTCAGATTTTTTATCTTCTTTTGAGTCTGTTTTTGTATCATCTTTAGATTCTGCTTTAGAATCAGCTTTTGCATCATCTTTTGCATCAGTTTTCTCACCTTCAGCACCTTCTGCGGCTGCCTCATCACCTTCTTCTGCTACAACTTCTTCCTCAATTTTTTCTTCTTTTGCAATATAACAACTTACAACTGCCGTATCATGTTCTTTGTCACTAATTCCAACTAATTCAACATCATTAGGTAACTTAATTTCTGTCATATGTATGCTGCCACCAACATCTAAATCAGTAACATTGACTTCTATATTCTCAGGTATATTTTTAGGCAAACAACTAACTTGTATTTCAGTTATAATATGAGAAAGTATTCCGCCTGAAGTTTTAACACCTATACAAACATCTTCTCCTATAAATTTTATTGGAACATTTACAGAAACTTTTTTATCTTGTCTAACAGTTAAAAAGTCGATATGAGTGATTTTCGATTTTTCAGGATCTCTTTGTAATTCTTTTAAAATTACTTCTAATTTTTTCTTTTCAAGATTTAATTCAATTACATTACTATAAAAAGCTGTATCTTTAATTTGATTAGTTAATTCAAAACTATTTACAAGAATAGAAATATTACCATCTGGTTCGCCATAAATTTCAGCAGGAATTAGATTATTATCTCTATGCCTTCTTGATGCGCGTTTTCCAAACTCATTTCGTTTTGTTACTTCTAGCTTAAATTGTGATGCCATATTTATTCTCTTATTTTGTATGTAGGATTATACTACTAATCCATAAAAAGTGAACTAACAGATTCTTTATGATGAATTCTTCTGATAGTCTCTGCAAGCATTTCAGAAACAGAAATCTGTCTTATTTTGCTAATTTTCCGAGTATCTTCTCTTAGTGGTATAGTGTCAGTTACCACAACTTCATCTAACTCAGAGTTTTTTATATTATCATTTGCCTTACCAGATAAAACAGGGTGAGTAATATATGCTGATACTTTTTTTGCCCCTTTTTCTTTTAAAGCCTTTGCTGCATTACATAAAGTTCCAGCAGTATCTACTATATCATCCACAATGATACATGACATGCCTTTCACATCACCAATAATTTGCATAACTTCTGAGACATTTGCATCATCTCTTCTTTTATCTACAATCGCTAAATCACAATTTAGTTGTTTAGCTAAAGCCCGTGCTCTAATAACTCCACCTACATCGGGTGATACTACCATCATATTTTCAAACTTTTGTTTATAAATGTCTGCCACCAAAAGTGGTGTTGCATAGATATTATCAACAGGAATATCAAAAAAACCTTGTATCTGATCAGAGTGTAAATCTATCGTTAAGAGTCTATCAATACCCATACTGGTAATCATGTTAGCAACAACTTTTGCTGTAATTGGAACTCTAGCTGATCTGACTCTTCTGTCCTGTCTGGCATAACCAAAATAAGGAAGAACTGCAGTTATTCTATCAACAGAAGATCTTTTCAATGCATCAGTAATAATTAATAATTCCATCAAATGATGATTAGCTGGATAGCATGTTGGCTGTATGACAAAAATATCTTGACCTCTTACATTTTCTTGAATTTCTACAGATATTTCACCATCACTAAATGTATTAACTAAAGCTTTTCCCACAGATAAATTTAAATTTTTGGCAACATCATTAGCTAACTTCGCGTTAGAATTACCTGTAAATATCATTAATGATTCTTCGTTTTTCATAATCTAATTTAATTCATTCCTGGGGTGGAAGGATTCGAACCTCCGAATGACGGGATCAAAACCCGCTGCCTTACCGCTTGGCTACACCCCAAAATCATATCATATCCTAAATTCATAAGAATCAAGGCCCTTGACGATAACATGTTTGAAGTGATTTGGGACCAAATTACCAACTTCTTTTGCCCTCTCAAAGTTATCAAAGTTTAAAAACCACGTATCTCCCGTACCGCTCATTCTTGCCCGTCCATATTGAGACAGCCAATCTCTTACTCTAGATACTGTAGGATATCTTTTCATGACAAGAGTTTCAAATATATTATTGGTATCACCCGATAAAAAATCTTCCATGGTTTTCTTTTTTAGCTCTTTTGAATTTTCTACTAAATCATACATCTCACTAGTTGAAACATTATTTTCACCTAATACTAGTAAATACCAATTAGATTCTAAATTGATAGGTGAAATAATTTCGCCTCTACCTTCTACCCATGCGCTTTTAGCATTTATAAAAAAAGGTACATCGCTACCGATTTGGAGCGCTAAATTCATTATATTATCCTTAGATTCCTGTATATCAAAAATTCTAAACAAAGCTAAAAGAATTGTTGCAGCATTGGAACTACCTCCTCCTAATCCAGCCCCAATAGGTATATGTTTTACCAGATCAATATTAGCTCCCAGTGTTTTGATTTTATAATTAAATTTAAATAGATTTATTGTATTTATAATTAGATTGTCTTGTTCTAATTGTTTGATATTGGATGTTAAAACTATTTTATTATCGGTCGTTTTTTCAAATCTTATATAATCAAATAGATCTATTAATTGAAAAACACTTTGTATATTATAATAGCCATCAACTCTCTTATCTAAAACATGAAGAAAAAGATTTAATTTTGCCGGTGATTTAAAATGAAACATTCTTATGTATTGATGTTAATTTTTCTAATAATTTTAAGTTTTCTGGATAATTTTTAATCGCTTGTTTCATTATTTCTATTGATTTTTCATATAAACCATTTTTAACTAATACTTCACAATAATGTTCAATAATTTCTGGATCTTGATTCTTATTGTAGGCGGATTCTAAATAATACAATGCATTGTTATAATCTCCTTTCTTATATAATACCCACCCCATACTATCTAATATAGCTGCATTTCCTGGCTCATATTGTAAAGCTTTACTAATATAATTATATGCCTCATCATATCTATTGGTATGAATTATTAAACTGTAACCAAGTGCATTTAAAGCAATAGCATTTCTACTATCTCTTGATAAAATGGATTTTAAATCTTTTTCCATTGCATCAACATTTTTAAGTGTTTCATATGCCATAGCTCTAGAGTATATGAGACTTTCAAAATGAGAATATTTGGGCAAATTAATTGTGACTAAATGTATAATATCTTTATGTTTATTGTGTTCACTATAAAGTAATATTTGAGTCATTATAATTCTAACTTTCATAAGATCGGAAACGTAATTTTTCTTTAAATCTTCTAAATATTCTATTGCTATTGTTAAACCCATTTCTTTAGCGATAGATCTGGATTTTTGCAATCGTGCATCAAATTTGAAATCTCCTCCATCAACTCTTTCATAATGACGAATAGATTCAACGAAATTCTTATTTTCATAATCAATAAGACCAAGTAAATAATTAACTTCATTCTCCTTGTAATTTAAAGTTAACAGGTAAGACAAATGTTTTTCAGAGATATCATATTGTTTAAGATCATAAGCCAATCTAGCAATTTCTAAAATTATATTATAATTCTGAGGATCAATATTTAATATATCAATTATCAAATTTTCTGCAGACTCAAGTTTATTAGTACGAAAATATAAATTAAGCAATTCATATTTAACTTGTCTATCCGGAATACTTTTACTTTCAATATACTCTTGCAACAGTTGTATTGCTTCTGTATTTTTATTGATTGCTGATAAAGAACTAGCTTTGTATCTAATTAATTTTCGATCATTATATGCTCCGATCTTGTCAATATATTTTATAACTTTTTCATCTTGTCTGTATGAACGTAATAGCTCTATTACAGCTTCAATCAGTTGTCTATTTTTATTATTTAATAAATAATCATCAAAAAATGTAATTACATTAGATTTATTTTTATTATCAACAAGCATATTCATGAGTTTTAGATAATTAGTTCGATCATTTTTACCTATTAGAGTAATGTAATTATTTAAAATATTTTTAGATTTCGTATAATTTGAAGATTCTAAATAGACACTGATTCCTATTCTATGTGCTAATAAATTTTTTTCATTGAGTAATAACCATCTTTCAACAATTTGTTCAACATCTTTATATTTATGTTGCTGTAATCCAATCTTCGCCATATCTCCATATAAATCTAAATCATTCATATGACTGATATCTTGTATAAATAATGAAAGAGCTTTTTCATAAAGAGACTGCTCTAAAGCTAATCTAATATAGATAGTATTGTAAATTTCTATATATTTTGAGTCGCTGTTATTATCATACGTATTGATAATTGAGTTAATTTTAGATGTAGAAGCTCCTTGATGAGAATTGTTATCACAAGAAAGAAGAAATATTGGTGCTAAAAACACTAAAATTCGAAAAAAATATCTCATAATAGTATAATATATCACATATTATAAATTAGCATTGTAGAAACGAGATGAGTATCAACGTTATTGGATTAAATCATAAAACAGCATCTATTAATATCAGAGAAAAACTGATTTTTAATAGTGAAAATATACCATTAGCTCTAAAACAGATTAAACAAATTGATGGGGTAAATGAAGCTTTAATTTTATCAACCTGTAATAGAACAGAAATTTATACAGAAAATTCTGTTGATAACAAAAAAGTTTTTGATTGGTTAAATAAACAAGAAAATATTAAAGACTGTTTACCTTATACATATAACTATGAAAATGAAGATGCTATAAATCATCTATTCCATGTGGCATCAGGTATGGATTCTATGGTGATAGGTGAAGTAGAAATTTTAGGTCAAGTCAAAGAAGCATATAAGTTAGCAAATAAATCAAAAACAATTACTTCTGGATTAAAAAGATTATTTGAATTTGCATTTTCTGTAGCTAAAAATATCAGAACAAACACAGACATTGGCTCTAATCCTATATCTTTCATGTTTACATCTATAACACTGATTAAGAAAATCTTTAAAACTATTGAAGATAAAAAATCGTTGTTAATTGGTTCGGGTGAAATGATCAGTCTCGCAATAAAATATTTGCAGTCCAATAAAATTAGTCAAATTACATTATCCACCAGAAATCGTGAAAAAGGTGAAAGAATGGCTCAGGAAAATCATTGTAGATTTGCGCGATTGCAAGATTTAAATCAGGTTATAATGGAAAATGATATTATAATAACATCTACCTCAAGTTCTATTCCGATTATTGGTAAAGGAATAATTGAAAGTGCAATAAAAAATAAAAATAATAAATCTATTGTAATAATTGATTTGGGAGTGCCACGAGATGTTGAACCAGAAATAACTGATTTAGATGGTGTTTATCTTTATACTGTAGATGATTTAGGAAAAGTAATTGAAAATAATTATAAAATAAGACAACAAGCTTTTATTCAGGCAGAAAAAATTATTAGCTATAAGATAGTAGAATTTAAAAATTGGTTAATTCTGAATAAGTCAAATACACTAGTTAAATCATATAGAGAATATGTAGATGATATAACGAAAGGAACAATTATCAAGGCGAAAAAAATGTCGGAAGATGGTAAACATATAAATGAAATATTAGATTATGTTGCTGAATCTTTAAAAAATAAACTTACTCATGAAACTACTTCGAAATTAAAAGAAATAACACCTTTTCTAGATGAAGCAACTAGTAAACGAATCAAAGATATTTTTAAAAAAAGTAAATGAATTCTAAATCTCTGCAAGATTTAAAAGATCTTTCTACTAAAATTAATGATAATAAAGAACTTGTTTCCAAATTGAATGATTTGCGTATCAAATATTCTGAAATTATTGAAAAATTAGACAATCCTGATGTATATAAAGATCGAAGACTTTCAAGCAAATTACACAAAGAAAGAGCAAAACTAGAAAAACCAGTTGAATATCTATTAGATTACAATAAATTACTAACAAATATTACTGAGACAAAAAATCTAATCCAAGAGGGAGACAAAGATATAAAATTAATTGCTGAGGATGATCTAAATAAATATATATCAAAAAAAACTGAACTAGAAAATAAAATAATGGATTCGCTTGTTGAAAAAGATACCAATGATGAAAAAGATATTTTTTTAGAAATAAGAGCAGGTACAGGTGGTGATGAAGCAGCAATATTTGCTGGTGATTTATACAAAATGTATATGAAATTTTTTGAAAAAAGTAGATGGACTACAGAGCTACTTAACATTAATGAAAGTGATCACGGGGGTTATAAGGAGATTGTTTTAAAGGTACTTGGAAGTAATGTATTTTCATATCTTAAATTTGAATCAGGTACTCATAGAGTACAAAGAGTACCAGAAACAGAAACACAAGGAAGAATACACACATCTGCGGCAACTGTAGCAATTCTTCCAATTGCTGATGATATTGATAATATAGATATTAACCCTTCAGACTTAAGGATTGATACTTATAGAGCTTCTGGAGCAGGTGGACAACATGTAAATAAAACTGATTCAGCTGTCAGAATAACTCACTTACCAACAGGTATAGTGTCGGAATGTCAAGAAGATAGATCTCAACATAAGAATAAAGCTAAAGCAATGTCATATCTAAATTCTAGAATCATGATGCTTGAAAAAGAAAAACAAAAAGCCACTACCGATAAAGAAAGAAAAAACCAAGTAGGTAGTGGAGATAGATCTGAACGTATAAGAACTTATAATTTTCCTCAAGGCAGACTGACTGATCATAGGATTAATTTAACTATGTATAAACTTGAAAGTATTCTGGATGGTAATATAGAACCATTACTTGAAGAACTAAAAAAATCTACATTAAACAAGTAAATGAAAATTTCAAAAATACTAAATGAATCAATCATAAAAATCTCAAATGCTATAGGTATTTCAAAACGTTTATCATATTTTGAAGTAGAACATCTTCTAATGAAAGTACTAAATTCTAATAGATCATATATACATGCCTACTCAGACAAACAACTTACTTATGATGAAAAAAAATATTTCTTTCTATTACTAAAAAAAAGATTATCAGGAAAACCATTGGCACAAATTCTAGGTTATCAAGATTTTTATGATAATAAGTTTTTTATAAATGATGATGTTTTAATTCCACGAGCTGAAACAGAATTAATGCTACCTAATATAATTAAATATGGAGACAGTATTTTTTCAAAGAAAAATAATATTACTGTAGTAGATGCTGGGGCAGGATCTGGATGCATAGGATTATCTATTGCAAAAAAAAGAAGTTATTGGAACGTGATATGTATTGAAAATTCTATAAAGGCAATAAAAGTACTTCAACTAAATAATAATAAATTGAAATTAAAAAATACCTCTATTATAAAGTCTGATTGGCTTTTATCAGTAAAAACTCAATCGGTAGATATAATTATTAGTAATCCTCCTTATGTAGCAAGTAATTCAAAGGAAATAGATGATAACGTAAAAACATATGAACCGTCTTATGCTTTGTATGCTGGTATTGATGGACTATCTTCTTTATCTAATATCATTAAACAATCAAAAAGAGTTTTAAATAAAAATGGGTATCTTTTTTTAGAGAATGGCTATAACCAATCTGAAGAAGTAAGAAAAATGCTTAAAAAATATAATTATAAAGACATAAATGTAATGTTGGATTATAATAATATTGAAAGATTCACAATCTCCCAACGATAATAATATGGACAAAAAGACTACTCTTAAAATAGCTGAACTTGCAAAAATTGATATATCTCAAAATGAATTAGATAGTATTGCGGAAAATTTAACAAAAATTCTAGAATTGGTTGATGAAATGAATACTATTTCAACAGATAAAATAGAACCAATGGCACATCCATTAAATTTTACACAAAGATTAAGAAAAGATGAAGTTTTAGAAGTTAATCAAAGAAATGAGTTTCAAAAAAACTGCGAATATGTTCAAGATGGATATTATATAGTACCTAAAATAATTGACTGAAATGCATAACAAAACACTATCAGAACTAAGAGATGAAATATTAACAAAAAAAGTTAGTTCATACGAATTAACAAAATATTTTTTAGAAAGAATAAAGAAATTTGATAAATATTTAAATAGTTTTATTACCATTACAGAAGATTATGCTTTGGAAACAGCAAAAAAAATAGATGTGGAAATTTCTAAAAATAAAATACGTCCATTATCTGGAATTCCTCTTGCGCAAAAAGATATATTTTGCACAAAAGATGTAAAAACAACCTGTGGATCTAAAATGTTAGAAAACTTTATAAGCCCTTATGATGCAACTGTAGTAAAAAAATTAAAAGATGCGGGGAGTATTATGTTGGGAAAAACTAATATGGATGAATTTGCCATGGGTTCATCAAACGAAACTAGCTTTTTTGGTAAAGTAAAAAATCCTTGGAATTTTGATTATGTTCCAGGAGGTTCTTCTGGTGGTTCTGCTTCTAGCGTGGCAGCTAGACTAGCACCATGTTCTACAGGAACAGATACCGGTGGCTCGATAAGACAACCTGCTTCATTATGTGGAATCAGTGGAATAAAACCAACATACGGTAGAGTATCCAGATACGGCATGATTGCTTTTGCATCAAGTTTAGATCAAGCAGGAGTTTTTGCTAAAACAGCTAAAGATTGTGCGCTGCTTCTTACAGAAATTTCTGGTTATGATAATAAAGATTCAACATCTTCTGAAGAAAAAGTAATAAACTATTATGATTACTGCACAAAGAAATTTAAACCAATTACAATTGGTATACCAGAAGAGTTTTTGAATGGTTTAGATAGTGAAGTTAATAAAGTATTTGATGAGGCAATTCAAGTCCTCAAAAAATCAGGTTGTAAATTAAAAAAAATTAATCTAGCTAATACAAAATTAGGCGTGTCAGCCTATCAAGTAGTCGCGCCTGCTGAATGTTCTTCAAACTTATCTCGTTATGATGGGGTTAAATATGGGTATAGAGCAAAAAATATATCAAATCTAAATGAATTATATAAAAAATCAAGATCGGAAGGTTTTGGTCAAGAAGTAAAGAGAAGAATTTTAGTAGGTACCTATGCTCTTTCAGCTGGTTACTATGATGCTTACTATTTGAAAGCTCAAAAGATTAGACAATTGATCACGGAAGATTTTCTAGAAGCATTTAAAAATGTGGATCTGATACTTGGTCCAACCGCACCAGACACCGCATTTAAGATAGGGTCAAAAGCAGATGATCCCATTGCAATGTATTTATCAGATGTATATACGGTAAGTGCTAATCTGGCGGGACTACCAGCTATGTCAATCCCAATGGGTTTTAAAAATAATTTGCCATTGGGTCTTCAAATTATTGGAAGTCATTTTGATGAAGATAGGATCCTATCATTAGCAAATCATTTTCAAGAAATAACAAATTGGCATGATTATAAACCGGATCAAAAAGTTTTAGATTTATAGTGAGGGTAAAAATTTATGTGGGAGACTATTATAGGACTAGAAGTACATACTCAATTAAAGACTAAGAGTAAAATATTCTCATCAGCATCAACCGATTTTGGAGCAGAACAAAACACTCAAGCTTGTGCTATAGATCTTGGTTTGCCAGGAGTTTTACCAGTACTCAATGAAGATGTTGTATTAATGGCTATTAAATTTGGTTTAGCAATAAATGGAAAAATTGCAAACAAATCTATTTTTGCAAGAAAGAATTATTTTTATCCAGATTTGCCCAAAGGTTATCAAATCTCACAATATGAATTACCGATTGTTGAATCAGGAAGCATAAATATAGTTCATGATAATGTTATGAAAAAAATAGGAATTACAAGGGCTCATTTGGAAGAAGATGCAGGTAAATCTGTACATGATCTATTTGATGAAAAAAGCGCCATTGACTTAAATAGAGCTGGAACACCATTAATAGAGATTGTATCAGAACCTGATCTGAGAAGTGCTGATGAAGCTGTTATATATCTAAAAAAACTTCATTCATTAGTAAGATATTTAGATATTAGTGATGGCAACATGGAACAAGGCTCGTTCAGATGTGATGCTAATATTTCTATAAAAAAAGATACAGACAAAAAATTAGGTATTAGAGCTGAAATAAAAAATATAAATTCATTCAAATTTGTAGAAAATGCAATTAATTATGAAATAGATAGACAAATAAATTTGCTTGAAAATGGCAAATCTATTATTCAGGAAACAAGGTTATACGATCCAATAAAAAATGAAACAAGATCTATGAGATCTAAAGAAGAAGCAAATGACTATAGATACTTTCCTGATCCTGATTTATTGCCTGTAGTGATAGATTCAAAAATTATTGAAAAAATAAAACTTGAAATGCCTGAATTACCAGATAAAAAGTTAGAAAGATTTATTAAGTCTTACGAATTAAATAAATATGATGCCAATATATTAATTTCTGATAAATTGCTAGCTGACTATTATGAAAATACTCTAAATATCAATAATTTAAATCCAAAAATTGTTGCTAACTGGATTATCACTGAAGTTCTAGCTTTAGCTAAAAAATCTAGCGTAGATACAGAAAATTTTCCTGTTAATCCCAATGACTTGAACGAGCTATTACTTTTTGTAAAAGATGGGATTATTTCAAATAAACAAGCTAAAGAAATATTTCAACGAATGTGGTTGAATGGCGAAAAAGCTAATATAATTATAGAAAAAGAAGGTCTTAAACAAATATCGGATTCTAATGAATTAGATAAAATAGTTGAAAATATTCTGAAAAACAACTATAAAAGTGTAGAAGAGTATAAGAGTGGCAAAACGAAGCTATTTGGATTCTTTGTGGGGGAAGTAATGAAAGAAACTAAAGGCAAAGCTAATCCAAAAATTGTCAATGAATTATTAAGAGGTAAACTAGATAAAAAATGTTAAATTTTATTCGCGCTATAAAAGGAGCTTTTTCAACTGATTTATCAATAGATCTTGGAACAGCGAATACATTAATTTATGTTAAAGGAAAAGGAATTGTATTAGATGAACCATCAGTAGTAGTTGTTCGAGATGAAAAAACTACAGCAGGAAAAAGAATTGAAGCTGTAGGTATTGAAGCTAAGAAAATGTTAGGTAGAACCCCAACTGGACTAGAAGCTATTAGACCGATGAAAGATGGTGTTATTTCAGATTTTATGGTTTGCGAAAAAATGTTGCAGTACTTTATTAAAAAAGTTCATGATAGTAAAGTTTTCAGACCAAGTCCTAGAGTTTTAGTATGTGTACCATGTGGTGCAACTCAAGTAGAAAGAAGAGCTATAAGAGAATCTGCGTCAGGTGCAGGAGCAAGAATTGTTCATCTAATTGATGAACCTATGGCTGCAGCTATAGGTGCAGGAATGCCAACAGATGAACCAAGAGGTTATATGGTTCTAGATATAGGAGGAGGTACATCTGAAGTAGCAACAATATCACTTAATGGTATTGTCTATTCATCATCTACAAAAATTGGTGGAGATACTTTTGATGAATCAATAATTGGATACGTAAGAAGAAACTACGGCTGTGTAATAGGACATCCAACTGCAGAAAAAATAAAGCATGAAATAGGATGTGCTTATCCGAGCAGTGATCTATTAGAAATTGAAGTTAAAGGAACAAATTTATCTGCAGGTGTTCCGCAATCTTTTGTGGTAAACAGTAATGAAATACTAGAGGCTTTGACTGAACCACTTCAAGGTATTATATCTGCAGTAAAAAAAGCATTAGAAAATACACCACCTGAGTTAGGAGCAGATATTCATGAAAGAGGTATGGTTCTTACTGGAGGCGGTGCATTACTTAGAGATCTTGATAAGTTAATAACAGAGGAAACAGGAATGTATGTTATTGTTGCAGAAGATCCCATGAGTTGTGTAGCAAGAGGTGGTGGTAAAGTTTTGGAAATAATAGATAAAGAAGGGGCTGAGTTTTTATCTGTTGATTAAAAATGGATGCTTACTTCAAAAAAACTTTTAAGAATTTTTATACTCTCTTATTTCTTGTCGTTCTATCTGTTATTACTATCTCCTTAGACTTTTATCATAAAAAACTCAATAATATTAGATCTCTTATTACTGATATAGTCATATACCCTATATCATATATAAGTACTGTTCCAACAAATCTCTTAGAAGTATCTTTATTAGAATCACAAGTTAAAGAAGAGATGAAACTAGAATTAGAAAAATTAAGAAAAGAGAATGTAAGATTAAGAATTGAACTTCAAGAATATCAAGCCATTAAAGATGAAAATTTACGATTAAGACAAATAAAAAAGAAAGTAAAAAAAACGGATGAAAAACAGCTTATTGTAAAAGTACTAAATAATAATATACATGCAACAAAAAAGATGATTTCTATAGATAAAGGTAAAGAAGATGGGCTTTATATTGGACAAAATGTTCTTGGACTAAAAGGTTTGGTTGGTCAAATAATAGAAATAAGCGCATTATCTTCTAAAGTTATTTTGATAAGTGACCTAAATCATAATATTCCTTCTCAAATAACACGTACAGGTGAAAAAGTTATAGTAAAAGGTAAAAATAATAACAATGAATTAGAGTTAATATTTGTTCCCACAAATACAGATATAAAAATTGGTGATTCTATTTCAACATCTGGAATGGCTAATAGATTTAAACCAAATATTCCAATTGGTATTGTTAAAGATGTAATAAATGAAAAAGAGAAAAAATTCATGAAAATTTCTATCAAACCATTAGAAAATATTGGCAGTGCTTCAGAATTGATTCTGATTTGGAATACGCAAAAAACTAAAAAGAAAGATAATATAACAAAAAAAACTAATGAATAATTTTCTTATAATATCAATAACTATAATAACATCCATCTTACTGACTATGGTTACTTTCGCTTTAGGTTCCTTCGCTCCCGATTGGATTCTGTTAACAATGGTTTATTGGATATTAGCATTACCTAAAAACACTCATTTATATACATCATGGTTTGTTGGATTATTGGCTGATGTGGCTTATGGTTCAATATTAGGAGTAAATGCTCTAACATTTACAATTGTAGGATACTTAATTATCAGGGCTTACAAATTCTTTAGATATTTAACTATATATCAACAAACAATTCTAATATTTCTATTATTAATAGTGAAAGAAACCCTCAATTTATGGATAAATATGATTCTTAATATAAATGATTATAGTTATGGTGATCATTATTGGAAAACTATAACTAGCGCATTAGTTTGGCCAGCTATTTTTTATGGTTTAAGATCAATTAGACGAAAATATAATGTTATTTGATGAAAATTACTGCAGACAATGTAAATAAACATTATTCAAATTATATAAAATATTTAATAAAAAACAATAAATTAGATACATCCTTGTTATGTTCTTATGAATTATCTTTCATAAAAACTAAAATTAAATTAGTAAATGCAAATAATAAAAATAATATTTTGATTGATTTTTTAGATAAAAGTTTCACAAATAGAATAAAGAAAATGAATAGAAAAAATGAAATTTTTTATAAGATTTTTAAAAAAAATAAAGCAAATATACTTGATTGTACGGGCGGTTTTGGAAAGGATAGTTTCATATTACATTCTATGGGGCATTCAGTAACAATGATCGAAAAAAATCCAATTGTTACTATCCTACTTAAAAATGCTCTAGAAAGATTTAAGATATCTAAATTTTCTAATAATAAATTATCATTATTTCATGGAGATGCTTATGATTATCTATATAACACTGATCAAGACTTTGATTATATATATATAGATTTTATGTTTGATAAATCAAAAGAAAAATTATCATCAAAAAATATAGAAACATTAAAAATACTTACAAATAATTATAATAAAAAAGATGAATTAATAAGACTTGCTATAAATAAAGTTAAAGATAGAATCGTTATAAAAAATTATAAAAAAAATTTACCCCTTTATGTTGGAAAATCTGACTATACAATATTTACGAAATTACTTAGATATGATATGTATTTAAATAGACAAGATGTTAAATGAAAATATAAAAAAGATTTTAGAAGATAAGATACCAGATTCAACAGTTTTAGTTGATGGAGATGGTTCTAAATATACTGTAAGAATTATTAGTGATATTTTTTCTGGAAAAAGCAAAGTTGAAAGACATAAAATTATATATTCATATTTGAATAACTACATAAGTTCAGGTGAAATACATGCTCTTACAATAGAATCATTTACTAAAGATGAAGCGGCAAAATAATTTTGAAAAAAAATTTCAAAATAAAATAATACATATTGATATGGATTGTTTTTTTGCAGCTGTTGAAATAAGAGATAATCCTGAATTAAAAAATAAACCTGTAGCTGTGGGTAATTCTGAATCAAGGGGCGTTATAACAACTTGTAATTATATAGCAAGAAAATTTGGTATAAAATCAGCAATGTCCTCTGTTAAAGCTAAACAACTTTGTCCTAAATTAATTTTTATGCCAGTTCAGATAGAAAAATATAGAAATATCTCGGATGATATTTTAAACATATATAAATGTTATACAAAAATTATAGAACCAATTGCATTAGATGAGGCATATTTAGATGTTACAAATTCTAAATATTGTGAAGGAGATCCTGAAGAAATGGCACGACAAATAAGAAAAAAGATTTATGATGATTTTGGCTTAACAGCATCAGCTGGTATTGCATCCAATAAATTTTTATCTAAAATTGCTAGCGACTGGAATAAGCCAGATGGTCAATTTACTATTCTAGATTCAGATATTGATAAATTTGTTGTTAACATACCAATAAGGAAGATAATAGGAATAGGTGAAGTAAATGAAAAAAAATTATTATTAAAGAATATTAAAACATGTGGAGATTTACAAAAAATGGAGAAGGATAAACTTGTAAACTTGTTTGGTAAATATGGTGAAATATTATTTCATCTTTGCCGTGGTATAGATGAAAGAAAAGTTGAATTTAATAAAATAAGAAAAAGTTTAAGCGTTGAAGATACATTTGAAAAAGATTTAAATTCTATTGATGAATGTTTGATAAATGGAAAAATAATATTTAATCGTCTAGTGATTAGACATAATAAATCAAATGAAAAAGATAGATATATTAAATCATGTTTTATAAAAATAAAATTTAATAATTTTAAAACAATCACAGCACAAAAAACCTATAATAAATTAAAATATGAAATTTTTGAGAATTTGTTAAAAACTACATATAAAAACAATCCATATCCAATAAGACTTTTAGGTGTTGGTATTATTTTTGATAATAATGAAAAAAAACAATTATTTCTAAATATAGACTAACAGTCAACTTAAAGTATCGAATATATTGCTAGCATTTATTCTAATTATTAATTATGATGGTTTATTATGAAATTTGAGACTATTGCAATTCATGGTGGATATTCACCCGAACCAACAACTAATGCTGTTGCAGTTCCTATTTATCAAACCACTTCTTATTCATTTGATGATACTCAGCATGGTGCAGACTTATTTGATCTTAAAGTTGCTGGTAATATCTATACAAGAATAATGAATCCAACTACAGATGTCTTAGAAAAAAGAGTCGCTGCAATGGAAGGTGGTATAGCTGGACTTGGATTATCATCTGGTTCTGCAGCTACTACATATGCGATTATGACAATATGTGAAGCTGGAGATAATATCATTAGTACTAGCACTTTATATGGAGGAACATATACTTTATTTGCTCACCAACTACCAAGATTTGGAGTAGAAGTTAAATTTGGAGATTATGATGATATTGATGGGTTAGAAAAATTAATTGATAATAAAACAAAAGCAATATTTTGCGAGTCTATCGGTAATCCTGCAGCAAACGTAGTAGATATACCTAAATTTGCAAAACTTGCTCATAAAAACAACATACCCTTGATAGTAGATAATACAGTTCCTTCACCTTATCTATTTAGACCAATCGAACATGGTGCAGATATAGTTGTACATTCATTAACAAAATATATGGGAGGACATGGTAATTCGATTGGCGGTATTATAGTTGATTCAGGAAAATTTCCTTGGGCAGAGCATAAAAGAAAATTCAGTCGTTTAAATGAACCAGATCCTTCTTATCATGGCGTAGTCTTCACTGAAGCTATGGGTGATGCTGCTTTTATAGGAGCTGCTAGAGTTGTACCTCTCAGAAATATGGGTTCTGCAATCTCTCCTTTTAATAGTTTTTTAATTCTACAAGGAATTGAAACTTTACCAGTTCGCATGGATAGACATTGCGAGAACGCACTTAAAGTTTCTAAATATTTGGATGAGAGTTCGCATGTTGAATGGGTAAACTATCCAGGGTTGAAAGGTCATAAGGAATTTAGACTTATTGAAGAATTAATGAATGGCAAAGCATCTAGTGTTCTAAGTTTTGGTATAAAAGGTGGTAGAGAAAATGGAGCAAAATTTATAGATAATCTTCAATTAATAACAAGGCTTGTAAATATAGGAGATGCAAAATCACTTGCGTGTCATCCAGCATCTACAACACATAGACAATTATCTCCTTCGGAACTTAAGGGCGCAGGTGTTTCTGAAGATTTAGTTAGACTTTCAATTGGTCTTGAAAATGTTGATGATATAATTAATGATATTGATCAAGCGTTAGATAAAGCACTAGGTAGCAAAGCAAAAGTAGCATCTAAATAATTATTTTTTTATATAGATTTTTTTTCCTTTTTCAATAAATTCATTTGATTTTTCCTTTAATCCTATATCGACAGCTAACTTTATATCTTTAATCCCTTTTACAGTTGCATAATCTCTTATGTCTTGAGTAATTTTCATTGAACAAAAATGAGGGCCACACATCGAACAAAAATGTGCCACTTTTGCAGATTCTTGAGGCAGTGTCTCATCATGAAATTCCCTAGATTTTAAAGGATCGAGACTTAAATTAAATTGGTCTTCCCATCTAAATTCAAATCTAGCTTTTGAAAGAGCATTATCTCTTATTTGTGCAGCTGGATGTCCTTTTGCAAGATCAGCTGCATGTGCAGCTATTTTATATGCGATTATGCCATCCTTCACATCATCTTTATTAGGCAATCCCAAATGTTCTTTTGGAGTCACATAACACAATAAGGATGTTCCATATGAACCAATATTCGCTGCACCAATTGCAGATGTAATATGATCGTAACCAGGTGCTATATCTGTCACTAGTGGTCCCAAAGTATAAAATGGTGCCTCATCACATAGATTTTCTTCCTTTATTACATTTTCTTTTATTTTATGCAGTGGTATATGTCCAGGTCCCTCAATCATAACTTGAACATTATGTCTTCTAGCTATCTTTGTAAGTTCTCCAGATGTTTTTAATTCAGAAAATTGTGCATCATCATTTGCATCAGCAATACTACCTGGTCTAAGCCCATCTCCTAATGAAAAAGATATGTCATATTGTTTCATAATTTCACATATATCTTCAAAATTTGTATATAGAAAATTTTCTTTATGATGTGTTAGACACCATTTGGCAATAATTGATCCTCCTCTAGAAACTATACCTGTAGTTCTATTCATTGTCTTAGGAATATAACTTAATCTGACTCCAGCGTGAATAGTAAAATAATCTACACCCTGTTCTGCTTGTTGCAAAAGTACTTCTCTAAAAATATCATAATTTAAATCTTCTGGTTTCCCGTTCACTCTTTCTAATGCCTCATAAATTGGTACTGTTCCAATTGGTACTGGTGAATTACGAATAATCCGTTCTCTTGTTTCAAAAATATTTTTTCCAGTAGAAAGATCCATAACAGTATCGGCACCCCAACGTATCGACCATAATAATTTATCTAACTCGGCATTGATATTTGATGTAACTGGAGAACTGCCAATGTTTGCATTTATCTTGGTTAAGAAATTTTTTCCGATAATCATTGGTTCTAATTCAGGATGTTTAATATTGCAAGGTATTATAGCTCTACCTAAAGCAATTTCTTCACGCACAAATTCAGGATTGATTTTGGTATTTTGGTTTAATTTATTGTTATATAAAGTTGAATTTTCTCTTATCGCAACATATTCCATTTCAGATGTAATAATACCTTCTTTAGCGTATTCCATTTGTGTTACTAAATTGGATTCATTTTGTCTATCATCAATCCATTTTTTTCGTAACGGTTTTAAACCTGTAGTTAGATCAATATTATATTTTTCATCAGTATAAGGTCCGGTTGTATCATAAACATATACAGGTTCGTTTTGATTATTATCAAGATCATTCGTTGAATTAGAGAGCTCTATCATACGTACAGGAACTTTAATTTTATTAGAACCTTCAATATAAAGTTTTTTTGATTTTGGAAAATTCTTTCTATATAAATCCAAATCCATAGATTTTGTTTTCATAGTATATGCCTTTACTCTATGATAAAAATTAAACTATAATATCACAATACTAAATTTTAAAAAAATGCATGAAAAAACAGCTTCTGAAGTTAAATTGCTATTAGATTCTAACGATGAAAGACTTATGATTCTTGATGTTAGAGAACAATGGGAATATGATATATGCCACATTGAAGGTAGTTTGCATATACCTATGGGGCAATTATTAAATAAAATTGATGATTTGGAAAAAAATGATACTATAGTTGTAGTTTGCCATCATGGAATAAGAAGTAGAATTGTTGGAAAACACCTTGAAGATTATGGCTTCAAAAATATTATAAATCTTACGGGAGGTGTAGACCGGTGGGCAAAAGAAATAGATTTAAATATGAAAAAATATGTATAAAGTAAATAAAATTATTATATTATTATTATCAATATGTCTCACATCAATTGTTAAGGCAGCAGACTTGATAGATGTATATAAACGAGCTATTGAATATAATACGGAAATAAAATATTCAAATATGGATTACAAAATTGCTGGTGAAAAATACAAACAAACCAGATCATCTGCATATCCAGATATTAGCCTAACAGCACAAACTAAAAAAATTAATATAGAAAAATTACGTAGCTCCACAGCTGTAGATGACTATACTCTTGATAGTTATTCAATTAATTTAACTCAACCTATATTTCATTTAGATTTATTTGATGAATTAGAAAAATCTGAAAATTATATTAAAAAATCTAGCATTAAGAAATTAAATACAAAAGAAGAGATTATACTTGATACAACAATTTTATACTTTGAATTAATAAAAAATAAAAATTTATTAAAAGCATCTAAAATTAAGAATAAACTATTAAAAGAGAAACTGTCTAATGCTCATATACTTTTCTCTAAAGGTTATATAACTAATATCGAATTAAATAAATTTATAAATGATTATAATCTTTCAGAAATTGATGTTGAGATGTACAATAATCAACTCATATCAGCCAAACAAGATATACATATTTTTTCTGGAAAAGAAATAAATGATGTGCATTACTTAAATTTAGATATTAATCTAGAAAAACAAAAATATAATAGGCAAGAAATTGTAAATCTTGCTATGCAAAATGAAGAAAATATTAAAATGGCTCTTTATGATGTTAGAATTTCAAGAGAAGATTTGGCATCCAATAAATCACAACATTATCCAACAATTGATGTTGTAGCTTCATATGATTTTTCAGAATCATCAAGTGGTGCTAGATTTGGGGGCTCAAGTCAAGAGAGTACAGAAGTTGGAATAGTTCTTAATTTTCCAATATTTCAAGGTGGCTATGTAAGTTCACAAATAAAAGAATCAAGATATGAATATGAAAAAGCTCAATATGCGCTTGATTACATTAAGAAAGATGTTCAAAAGAAAATTATCAATGATTATAACAAAAATATACTTTTACAAAACTTGATCATGACCAATCGTGATAATTATAATTTATCAAAAGAAAATTTATCAGCAGTACAAGCTGGTTACAAATTTGGTGTTTATTCAGATGTTGAAGTTTTGGAAGCTGAATATAATCTAGCTCAATCTAGATTAAATTTAGAAAAATCAATTCTAGATTATATTATTACAGATTTAAGATTAAAAAAATATACAGCTGAATTAAATGCTAATCATATTGAAAAAATTAACAAATGGCTAATTTGGTAAATACTTATAAATGCTAAAATATAATTTTTTGCTTTATCTTCTGAGCCCATATATTTTATTTCGTCTCTTATATACAACAATTAAAACTCATGCAAATATAGATTTTTTTATAAGAAGATTAGGTTTTAACATAAAAACTCTTTCAAATAAGACTATTTGGTTTCATGCAGCATCAGTTGGTGAATCTAAAATTGCATTAGCTCTTTGTGAAGAACTAAGAAAAAATAATATTTCGAATAAAATAATAATTTCAACTAATACAAAATCTTCCATGGAATTTGTAAATAATTCAAATATAGAAAATTTAACACATTTTTATTTACCAATAGATTTTTATTTTACAATGAAAAGATTTATAAAATATATTAATCCAAAAATATGTATAATTGTTGAAACAGAAATTTGGCCAAATTTACTACATCTTTGTAAAAAAAATAATATACCATCTATCATCATAAATGCTCGATTATCTAAAAAGACAACCAATCAAAAGTTCTTTAAAGACATTTATCGGTACTCATTATCTAATGTTAAAAGTATTTTGTGCAAATCTCAAAGAGATAAAGAAAAATATATTAACCTAAGTGCTAAACAAGATCATATAGAAGTAGTTGGTAATTTAAAATTTATCAATACATTAAATAAAAATAATCATACAAATCTTATTGGTAAAAAATATGTTTTAGCTGCTTCAACACATAATGATGAAGAGATGCAAATAATTAAAGAATGGTTGAAACTAAAAGTTACAAAAATACTTTTAGTAATAGTGCCACGTCATCCAGAAAGATTAGGAGATATTTTAGCTCAATTACCGCTATCGGATATTAATATTGCTATTAGAAGTAAAGAAGAAAAAATAAAAAAAGACACACAAATATATATTGCAGATACATTTGGAGAAATGGATGATTTGATATATTTTTCAGAATTTATTTTTAT